>Ga0310690_10000406_pt1 | contig 94572 bp, 79 predicted proteins | sample AusTroGonzalo_MG_2_FD_207661 | JGI IMG/M metagenome (GOLD analysis project Ga0310690, IMG submission 207661) | Bovine rumen microbial communities from tropical cattle in Woodstock, Queensland, Australia - Gonzalo_04 (v2) (version 2) | ecosystem: Host-associated > Mammals > Digestive system >...
TGCATTGGTAGAATCGGATTGTCTTTTGACTTGTCTTCAGGAAATCAAGGTGCCCCAAGCCAGTGTGGAGGCCTACAAATCCGCTTCGGGATGGAGTCAGTTTGCTGATATAATTGTAGGATATTAATACTCTCCCGATGTGAAACCGACAAGCATAGAACTTTACGACTTGCAAGGCCGTCTGTTGCGCACGCAAAGAAATGATTTGGAAAGCCTCAACATGGCAGATTTGCCTTCGGGAACCTACACGATGCGGGTCAAAATGGAAGATGGGAAGGTGTTTTCAGACAAGGTGGTGAAAGAATAACCCTAATTCTTGGCGCAAAATCGGTTTTTTATAGACTTTGCGCCATTTTTTTTATTTTTGCGGGTGTAAAACAACTAATAAAATGAACAAAAAATCCTTACTTCTCTCTGCGCTCCTCATGCTTACCGTGAGCGCCTTTGCCCAAAAGCAATACACCCTGCAATCGCCCGACGGGAAAATCACCGTGACTGTCTCGGAGGAAGAGATAGTTGAGATGAATACCGAACGATCTGAGTACTGGTTATACTATTCCGTAAAACATGAGGAAACCGTCGTCTTGGATGTGTCGGAAATAGCCATGCAAATTGATAACGGCAAAACGCTTGGCACTTCCTCAAAGCCATCCATCATTTCTGCCATGACCAAATCCGTGAACCAAACCGTCAAGGCTCCTTTTTACAAGAGAGCCGAAATTCAAGACCAATATAACGAACTGACACTCAGTTTTAAAGGTAATTATAAGGTAATTTTCCGCGCCTATAACGAAGGGGTCGCCTATCGTTTCCAGACCGATTTCAAAAAGCCTTTCAAAGTGATTAGAGAAACTGCGGCTTTCCACTTTGACGAGGACTACACTGCTTGGATTCCATATGTGAACGCCCGTAAAGGCGACGGTGACTTCATCCAGCAGCAGTTTTTCACTTCGTTTGAGAACACCTACACCCGCACGCCATTCAGCCAAATGGAAACAGACCGATTGGTGTTTCTGCCCGCTATGGTGGAGCTGAAAGACGGCAAGAAAGTGGTCATCACCGAAGCTGATTTGGAAGATTTTCCTGGATTGCTACTTAGAAATGAATACGGGAAGAATAATTTTGGAGCGAATAGTTTCACCGCCGTTCACGCCGGCTATCCCAAGACCCGCGAGCAAGGTGGCCACAACAACCTGCAATGGGTGGTGAAAGAACGCGAGAACTATATCGCCAAAGTGGAGGGTAAACGCTCGTTCCCTTGGCGCTGCATCGTCATTTCCGAAAATGACAAGGAACTGGCCGACAGCGACTTGGTCTATCTTTTGGGCGCACCGAGCCGCGTGGAGGATGTTTCATGGATTCAGCCCGGTAAGGTGGCATGGGATTGGTGGAACGCTTGGAACATTTATGGCGTTGACTTCAAGGCAGGCATCAACAACGACACCTATAAATATTACATCGATTTCGCTTCGCAATACGGTATCGAGTACGTCATTTTGGACGAAGGCTGGGCCGTCAACAAGCAGGCCGACCTCTTCCAAGTGGTGCCCGAAATCGACATTCAGGAGTTGGTGGACTACGGCGCCGAGCGCAACGTGGGCATCGTCCTTTGGGTGGGTTATGCCGCCATCGACAAAGACATGGAGCATGTTTGCCAACACTATTCTGACATGGGCGTAAAGGGCTTCAAGGTCGACTTCATGGACGGCGACGACCAGATGATTGTCGATTTCTACTACCGCATGGCCGAAACCGCTGCCAAATACCACCTCTTCATCGACTTCCATGGTGCTTACAAGCCCACGGGACTGCATCGCACCTATCCCAATGTGCTGAACCACGAAGGCGTTTATGGCTTGGAACAGGCCAAATGGGACAACGAGAGCGACCTCGTCACCAACGAAGTCACCATCCCCTTCATCCGCATGGTGGCCGGCCCGATGGACTACACCCAAGGCGCGATGAAAAACGCCAACAAAAACAACTTCGCAGCCATCTATACGGAGCCGATGAGCCAAGGTACGCGCTGCCGACAATTGGCTGAATACGTGATTTTTGAGTCGCCGTTCAACATGCTCTGCGACAGCCCGAGCAACTACCTCAAGGAAGACGAGTGCACCCAATTCATCGCCAACGTTCCCACCACTTGGGACGAAACTGTCGTCCTCGATGGCAAAGTCGGAGAGTATTTGGTCATCGCCCGAAAGAAAGGTTTCCGTTGGTACATAGGTGCCATCACCAACTGGGAGGAACGCGACCTCGTCATCGACCTCACTCCGCTGAATGGCGGTGCCAAATCGGGTCACATCTTCCGCGACGGCACTAACGCCAACCGCGTAGCCAAGGACTACGTTTCAGAACAAGTCCAGGTGATGGGCGACAAGGTGAAAATCCACCTCGCCAAAGGCGGCGGCGCAGTGATGGTATTCTGATTAATACCACAAAAATGAAACGCTTGCTACAGGCTTCGCTGCTTCTTTTGGTTGCATTGGCCTTCTGCCGATGCGAACCAAAACGCGACACATTCACCACGGAGCAGATGTACCAAACGTTTCGGCAGCCTGCCTCGGAGTATCGCCCTTTTGTGCGCTGGTGGTGGAACGGCGACAAAGTGGAAGCCGACGAACTCGTCCGCGAGATGCGTCTTCTCAAGGAAGCTGGCATCGGCGGCGTGGAAATCAACCCTATCGCCTTCCCTACCTATTGCGACAGCATTGGGAAAACTTCATTGCAATGGCTTAGTCCTGAGTGGATTGACATGCTGAAAGTCTGCTTCGACGAAGCAAAACAATTAGACATGACCTGCGACTTGCTCGTGGGTTCGGGCTGGCCTTTTGGAGCCGAGTTCCTGAACGAGGATGAGCGAGCGCAAATTGTTGTTAACTATGCGGAAACGGTGACGGGGCCAACCACTTTGACCATCATCCGCGACAGCCTTTGCACAAAGGCCATGCCCAAGGTAAGTTCGCCCTACAAAGGCAACACTAAGGAATTGATGTTGTTGAAGTTATATCCCAATCCCGCTACTTCCATTAACGATGGTATTACTATTTGGTCAGATTCCAAGGTCGGCCCTTCGACAGGCTCAGGGTCCTTAACTACTAAAAAAGCAAAGGTGTCTGAGCCTGTCGAAGGCCCGATTGATAGTATTTTTACTATGGAAGTCCCCGAAGGGGAATACACTTTGGCCGCTTTGGTGAAAATCAACGGTTTCTTAGAGGTCATTAATGGTGCACCCGGTGCGGCGGGACCTGTCCTCGACCACTTCAACGCGGAGGCGGTCAACAAGTACCTTTACAACATGTCCGATAAGATTGAGTCGCAAATCGGGCCGCTGAAGGGCAACATTCGAGCCTTGTTCACAGACAGCATGGAACTCGAAGGCGCCAACTGGACTTCCGACATGGCCGAGGAATTTCAGCGGCGTTATGGCTACGATATTGTTGATTATCTGCCTTTTATCCTCTTCAAAATCGGCTCGATGGGCAGTGCACTCAATTACGACCCCGTCGTCCCCGTGACCGACGACTTCCAAAAGGAAATCCGACGCGCCCGCTACGATTTCGAGGACTTCAAGGCCCAATTGATGACCGAACGCTTCACCGACACTTACATTAATTGGTGCCACAGCCTTGGCGTGAAAGCCCGCGCTCAGGCATACGGTCGGGGTTTCTATCCTTTGGAGAACGCCATGGGCTACGATATCCCCGAAGGCGAGTCGTGGACCACCAACTGGCTGAGGCACAAGCCAGGAGAGGAGATGTCGGAGACCGACTATCGCCGAGGCCGCGCCTATACGATGGTCAACAAATTCGTGTCATCGGCAGCGCATCTGGCCGACAACCGCACCGTCAGTTGCGAGGAAATGACCAACACTTATACGGTCTTCAACATGAGCCTCGAACAACTGAAACTTGGCAGTGACCAATCGGCCATGTCGGGCATGACGCATAGCGTTTTCCACGGCTTCAATTACTCCCCCAACCTTGAGGCGAAGTTCCCCGGATGGGTGCGTTACGGTGCTTTTTACAGCGAACGCAACAACTGGTGGCCTTATTTCAAACATTACAACGATTACAAGGCGCGGCTCTCCTATGCTCTGCAACATGGCACCTATTACGCCGACATCGCCATCCTCAACCCTGAAAACGACATGTGGAGCACCATCGGGATGCAGAACGAGCCTTTTCCGAACACTACCCGCGCCAAGTACAAAACCTTGATTTGGGAATCTATCAACAAGTGCGGCGGTGGGGTGGATTATGTGAGCGAAAACATCATCAATCGGTCCGAAATCAAGCGGGGCAATCTTTGCTTTAACCAACGGAAATACAATACTTTGCTGTTGATTGATGTGGAAAGCCTGCACCCTGAAACGGCCGAACAATTGTTGAGATTTGTGGAAATGGGTGGTAAGATTATTTGCATTGACACGATACCTTACCAGTCCTTAGGTTTGCGGAAAAACTATGCCGAACGTGATTCCATAGTAAAATCCACCATGGAAAAGGTGATGCAGCACAAAGACCGTTTCGTTTTTGTTGAGCCGCCACAAGAAGGCTTCTTGGATTGGTACGACAGCCTCATGCACGCTGAAAACCTGCCGCATTACATTGACATCGAGAACCCCGACCCATTTGTAATGCAAAACCGCTACACCACCGATGACGGTAGCGAGATGATTCTACTCTGCAATAGCCACCGTTACAACGCCCATCAAACCAAAATCACTTTCAGCAAAGCACTGATTCACAAGAGACAAGCCCAAATTTGGGATTTACAGACGGGCGAGCGTTTCGCCTTGCCTTTGGATGAAAACGGCAGTTACATTTTTGACCTTGGCCCTGTGGAATCGGAGCTCATCGTGTTTGAAAAATCGAAACCTCAAAACCTCCCGATTTGGCAGCCGTTGCATCAAGCAATTAAAGGAATGCCTGCTATCGATCTTTCAAAAGATTGGGATTTAACCTTGTGCCACAGCCTTTTGCACGACACTACAACTACTCATTTCTATACCTTGTTTGACTTGAAAGACAGTGATGTGTACCAGCATTTTTGTGGGACTATTGTTTACCAAAAAACCATCCATCTTGTTACAGATACAACGATTCTGGATTTAGGCCTCGTGGAAGGCGTTTCCGAAGTGTTCGTCAACGGACAATCCGCTGGGGTTCAGTATTTTGGAAGACGTATCTATGACATCAGTGACTACCTTCAGGACGGAGAAAACAACCTCGAAATCCGCGTCACGACCACGATGGGCAACTATCTGAAAACCTTCAGCCGTGAGGAAAACCAAACGACATGGGTCTACGTCAAACATCCTAAACGGGAACAACCCTTGCAGCCCATGGGGTTACTCGGACCTGTCAACTTATATCAAACCACAGCCCTGAAAGGGTGCAACTACATTAACTCGATGCAAGCGCAGCGCAGCTTCGGGCCAAACAACACAACACCATGAAAAACCACCTCCTAACCCTCTGTCTCGCCCTCCTAATGGGCACACAAGCTCTCGCGCAAGACCAAAAAACCACCTACAATGCCTCGAAATTCGGCATCCGCAGCGACGGCGTCACCATGAACACCCGCAGCATCCAGTACGCCATCGACTGGATCGCAGAACAAGGCGGCGGAACGCTACGTTTCTGGGTAGGCCGCTACCTCACGGGCAGCATCCATCTCAAATCTAACGTCACCATCGAATTGATGGAAGGCGCCGTACTCGTCGGCAGCACCAATCCATTTGATTATGACCGACTTAACGCTACCAGCGACCACGCTCTCATCCTCGCCGAAGGTGTCGAAAACATCAAACTTATAGGGGTTTACAATAGCGGCGGTGTCATTGAGGGACAGGGCCGTGAGCTGGGTAACAACTGCACCGATTTAGTCCATAAAGGCCTGATGAAAGACCGTCTAAGCAATGACCGTGTGGGCGAGGGTTTTCGTCCCAGGTTACTGATTTTCAGGGAGTGCAAGAACGTGGAAGTCGACAATGTGACCTTCCGTAATGCCGCCAATTGGGTCACGATGTACGACCAATGCGAGAACGTCAAGGTGAACAATGTGCGCATCCAAAGTACGGCCTTCTGGAACAATGACGGCATCGACATCGTGGACTGCGACGGCTTCCTCCTGACCAATAGTTACATCGACGCGAGTGATGATGCTATCTGCCTCAAGTCGCACAGCGCCAAGAAGTTGTGCCAAAACATAGAAGTGCGCAATTGCACCGCCCGTAGTAGCGCGAGTGGCATCAAGTTCGGTACGATGGGAGCAGGCGGTTTCAAAAACGTGAAAATCATCAACAACACCGTTTACGACACCTACCGCAGTGCCATTACCATCCAAAGTGTGGATGGTGGCATTTGCGAGAACATCCTCGTGGATTCGCTTGTCGGCACCAATGTCGGCAATGCTATTTATCTGAACATCGGCGCGCGCCGCGACAAACAAAGTTTCATGGACGGCATCACCATCCGCAACGTGACTTGCGAAGTGGCCGCCACCAAGCCCGATGCAGGCTACGAATACGAAGGCCCCATCGAAGACCTGCCGCGAAACATTTCCCCTTGTGGTATCATTGGACTGAAAGACAGCAAGATAAAGAATGTCACTTTAGAGAATATTGAAATCGTTTTTCCGGGCGGCGGCGACCCGCATTATGCTCATGTCGGCCTTGACGAGTTGGACAAAGTGCCTGAAATGCCCAAGGCCTATCCCGAGTTCTCGCAACATGAAGAACTGCCCGCTTGGGGCTTCTTTATCCGCCATGTCGATGGCCTGACCATGAAAAACATCAAATTGACTGCCTTGAAGAAAGACTACCGCACTGCCATTGTGTTGGACGATGTCAAAAACCACAAAATCAGCCAATTGACCGTTGACGAGCCAGGCAGCAAGAAGAAAGAAGCCGTTTTTGAGCGGAAATAAAAACAAACCATTAAATCTTACCATGAAACGCATCATAATCCTACTTTTGGCCTTGATGGGCTTTGCTTCTTGCAACAATTCACTGAATATCAGTATTGTAAATCCCAATGTAGAACAACAAGTCCATCCACAAGCTTTGGCTACGGCACAACCACGCTTCAGCTGGCAATATGAATCGGCGGAAAACCATGTTGTGCAACAAAACTACCGCATCATCGTGGCCACCACTGCCGATAAAGCCCAAAAAGGCATTGGTGACCTTTGGGATTCAGGCGTAACTGCATCAAACCAGATGCTTTACATCCCATACGAGGGCAAGACACTCCAAAGCCGCGACAAGGCCTTTTGGAAAGTCATCACCACAGTGACCGCCGAGAGCAAGAAGGCCAAACTCGAAAGTGAGGTCAAATCATTTGAAATCAGCCTGTTAAATCAAGATGACTGGCAGGCGAAATGGATCGGGCATGAGTTTGAAGACGATGTTTTGGTGGGCCACACACGGTTGGCTGCCCGTTACCTCCGCAAGGACTTTTCACTCCAAGGCGAGGTGAGCGAGGCAAGACTGTATGTCAGCGGCATGGGCGTGTATAGTGCCTACCTCAACGGCACCGAAATTGCGCCAGAAGAGTTGCTGAAACCCACCCTTTCGTGGTTCTCCAAACGCGTGTATTTCAACACTTTTGATGTCACGGAGATGCTCAACAGCAGCGACAACGCTATCGGCATTATCCTAGAAGGCGGTCGCTACACATCTATCCGCTACAACGCCGAAAACCCCAATTGGGACGATACTGAGAATGTGTTTGGTTTCGGCACGCCACGACTGCTGTTACAACTCGAAGTGACCTACATGAACGGCCAAAAGGAACTGATTGTCAGCGATGAAACCTGGAAAATCACCAACCGTGGCCCCATCCGTACTGCCAACGAATGGGATGGTGAAACCTATGATGAGAGTTTTGATCTCGGCGATTGGAACAATGTTGGTTTCGATGATTCCGCATGGCTCCATGCCGAACTCGTCGAGGCTCCCGAAGGCCAACTCAGCCCCCAGCCCAACCCCAACATCACCGTGATGGAGAAACTGAAGCCCGTCAGCCTGTCCCACAAGGGCGACAAATGGTATTTGGATATGGGCCAAAACATGGTCGGCTTCATTAATATAAAGGTGCGCGGACAACAAGCCGGCGACACCCTCACCCTGCGTTTCGCTGAATTGTTGACTTCAGACAGCCTGCTCTACACCGCCAACCTGCGCGGAGCAGAATGCACCGACCGCCTCATCATGAAAGGCTGTGAGACGCATTGGCATCCAATGTTTGTGTATCACGGCTTCCGCTACGTGGAGATTTCTGGCCTCCGCGAAACGCCCAATTTGGACGACTTCGAGGGTTGGGTGATTTATGACGAGATGCCCGTCACAGGCTCGTTTGAGACCTCCAACGAAATCATCAACGCGGTGTATCACAATGCTTTTTGGGGCATTCGCGGCAACTACCGCTCCATGCCCACCGACTGCCCGCAACGCGACGAACGTTTGGGCTGGACCGGCGACCGTACCACGGGCAACTACGGCGAGTCGTATATCTTTGGCAACCAACAACTTTACGCCAAATGGCTCAGCGATGCCGAAGACAGCCAATGGGACAACGGCTCGTTACCCAACGTCATCCCGCCCTATTGGCGCGGCTATACCGACAACATGACCTGGCCCGGAGCCGTAGTCACCGTGGCTGACATGCTTTACACTCGCTTTGGCGACCTTGAACCCATCCGCCAGCATTACGAGGCCATGAAAAAATGGATGCTCCACATGAAAAACGACTACATGAGAGGCGGCCTCATGCCCCGCGACACCTACGGCGACTGGTGTATGCCGCCCGAGTCATTGGAGATGATCCATTCCAACGACCCAAGCCGAATCACAGCGCCGACTGTTATCTCTACGCCGTTCTATTGCTATTTGTGCGGCAAGATGGCTAAATTCGCCGAAGTCCTTGGTTTTGAAGAAGATGTAAACTTTTTCCAACAAGAAATCACCACCTCAACGGTGGTCTTCAACAACAAGTATTTCAACCGCGTAACGGGCGTTTACGCCAACAACACCGTGACGGCTAACATCCTGCCCTTGTGGTTTGGCATGGTACCCAAAGGATTGGAAAACAAGGTCTTGCAAAATATCGTGGACAAGACCGAAAACGAATGCGGCGGCCACGTCTCAACGGGCGTCATCGGCATCCAGCAACTGATGCGCACCCTGACAGAATACGGTCGCGGTGACTTGGCTCTCAGAATTGCCTCCAACGACACCTACCCAAGCTGGGGCTATATGGTCCGCAACGGCGCCACCACCATCTGGGAACTCTGGAATGGCAACTCCGCCGACCCCGCTATGAACTCCGGCAACCATGTGATGCTGCTCGGCGACCTCATCCTTTGGGAATACGAGTATTTGGGCGGCATCCGCGCCCTTGAGCCAGGCTACAGCAAGATACAACTCAAGCCCTATCCCATTGAGGGACTGGACTTTGTGAATTGTACTTACAATTCGGTCTCTGGCCGTATCGAAAGCCACTGGAAACGCAACGGAAATCGTTTTGAATGGGACATTACCATTCCCGCCAACACTACAGCTGAGGTCTGCTTACCCACCGCCGAGGGCTACGAAGTCAAGACCTACGGCAGCGGAAACTATCATCTTTCTTCGGAATTGTGACCCATTTACAGCTCTTCCTTGAACTTAATGTCTTTCACATTAAGTTGAAGGTTGGTTTTGCCCTGCCAGGTGTTGTATTCAAGGTGGTAGCAGATGCTGAACGGCTCGCCGTCATGAACACGGTTGTAGAGATCACCTTTTTGGAACGCAATGCCTGAAAGTGGCGCGATGCCCAGCTCTTGGTCGCCCACCTGCGCCATGGTCAGCTTCAGGTGCTTGAGGCCGCCCACAGGTCGCGAGCCGCCCGCGTCGATGACGTTGTCGGTCCAGAAAACGGGGGCCATGTTGCCCGGTCCGAAGGGGGCAAACTGCTCCAGGATGCGCATGAACTTGGGTGTGATGTCGCGGAAGTTGATTTTCAGGTCGACTTCGAGCTCAGGAACGAAGTCCTCTTCCACCAGATGCTCGGCGACATAAGCCTCAAAGCGGCGGCTGAACTCAGGCAAGTTTTCAGGCCGCATCGAGAGGCCTGCGGCGTATTTGTGTCCGCCAAAGTGCTCCAAAAGGTCGGAGCAGTTGTCGATGGCGTCGTAGATGTCGAAGTTCTTGATGGAGCGTGCCGAGCCAGTAATCAGGCCGTTGGCCATAGTCAGCACGATGGTCGGGCGGTAGTAGTAGTCAGTGAGACGCGAGGCCACGATGCCGATGACGCCCTTGTGCCAGTTTTCGTTGAAGACGACGGTGCTCTTGGCGCCGTGCAGCTGCGGGTTGTCGGCAATCATGCCAAGTGCTTCCTCAGTGATGCGGTTGTCGAACTCGCGGCGCATGTCGTTCAAGTCGTTGATGGAGGCGGCCAGCTTCGCGGCGTGTTCCTGCTTCTCGGCGATGAGCAGTCGCACCGAGTCGGCGGCCTTGTCGATGCGCCCAGCGGCGTTGATGCGCGGCCCGATGAGAAACACCAAGTCGCTGACATTCAGCTCTCTCGTCAATACATTGTTGTCTTCCGTCAGTTGTTCTTCTTCGCGGCGGTAGATGTTGGCGTGTTGCAAGATGGCCTCGATGCCTGGACGCGGGTCTTTGTTGAGGCGTTTCAGGCCGTAATAGGCCAAAACGCGGTTCTCGCCCGTTATCGGGACGATGTCGGCGGCAATACTGACGGCTAAGAGGTCAAGCAGGTCGTAGACTTGCTCCATCGTTCCCAAACCCTTCATCGACAGCGCGGTAATGAGCTTGAAGCCCACGCCGCAGCCCGAAAGTTCATCGTAAGGATAATGGCAATCGGGGCGCTTGGCGTCAAGGACGGCCACAGCTGCCGGAATCACGTCGCCGGCGCGGTGGTGGTCGCAAATGATGAAGTCGACGCCCTTGCTGTTGGCATATTCGATGCGTTCCACGGCCTTGATGCCGCAGTCGAGCGCGATGACCAGCTTGAAACCGTTCTTGGCTGCATAGTCGATGCCCTTGTGCGAGATGCCGTAGCCTTCCTGGTAACGGTCTGGTATATAGAACTCTATCTTCTTTTTCTTGAAGAAAGGCTTGAGGTAGGTATAGACCAAGGCCACGGCGGTGGTGCCGTCCACGTCATAGTCGCCGTAGACCAGCACTTTTTCGCCTTCGTCGATGGCGCGCAACACGCGGTTGACGGCCTTGTCCATGTCTTTCATCAGGAAGGGATCGTGGAGCTGGTCGAGGGAGGGACGGAAGAAGGTTTTGGCCTCGTCATAGTTGGTAATTCCGCGCTGGACAAGCAGGGTGGCAAGGTTCTCATCCACATTGAGAGCCTTGACAATTTCTGCAACCTGTTGGTTATCAACAGGTTTGTTCAAAAGCCAACGCGTTTCCATTTGCCTAATTTTGAATCGGTAAAGATAAGGAAAAATCCAATGCGCTGGAACGGAAAATGGAAATTTAATTTGAATCTTGTTCTATCTTGTTTATTTATAATGGATTATGAAAACCCTAAAAAAATGGTTTTTGTGAACAGACTCAGGGACCTTTAGCTCGGGCTCATACCAAAATGCCTTCAAGTTGCTTCATGGCTTTTCGGGCTGGCACGTCCTTGTAGAGGATTTGGTATGTCAGCTCGGCGATGGGCATTTTTTCGCGCTGTTTGGCGGGAAGGTACTGGAAATAGTCGGCGGCAAAATAGCCCTCAGCCACCATGGTCATCTCGTTGAGCGAGGACTTCACGGTGTTGCCGCGGCCAATCATGACGCCCAACCTGCGGTTGCGCCCATGGATGGAGTAGCACGACACGAGCAAGTCGCCCAAGAAGCTGGACGGGATTCTCTCCACCACGTTGTGACCGAAACATTCGTCAAGGTAACGATGCATCTCCGCGGTGCAGTTGGCCACTAAAACGGCTAAGAAATTGTCGCCATAGCCCATGCCGAAGGCAACGCCCACCATGACGGCATAGACGTTTTTCAAGACGGAAAGGACCTCCAAAAAATTCATTTCCCGCGAGTAGTTCAGCTTCATGAAACTCGTGGTGATCTTCTCCCCCACCTTCATCGCACGGTCAAGGTCGGCGCTGGCCAAAGTGAGGTGGGTGAGGCGGTTGTGCGACACCTCCTCGGCGTGTGTGGGACCTGAGATGAAGCCCAACTGTTCGTATGGCAGCTGATAATGCTCGTGCAGATATTGGGTGACGAGTTGGCGCTCGTCGGGGATGATGCCCTTGATGGCCGAAACCACAAACTTGTCGCTCAGCGGGACTTGCAGGTCGGAAAGGTACGACTTCAGGTAGGCGGCTGGTGTGATGAGGAAGATGATGTCGGACTGGAGCACCGTCTCGTCCAAGTCGTCGGAGAGGCGGATGCGACTGATGTCAAAGTCCACGTCGGGCAGATAGCGGCAGTTGTGCCCTTCACAGCGCAGCGACTCCATCACCTCGGCGTTGCGGATATACCATCCGACGGCGCTTTCGTTCATAGTCAGCACCTTGACTATCGCTGTGGCCCAGCTTCCATGCCCGATGACGGCACAGCGCGATTCCTTGTTAAGTTTGCAGCCCATCTCTATCCTTTGTTTTTCTTCAAAAACGCGTCTTTCAGCTTCTTGAAGGTTTCGTATTCGCAGTTTCCGGCCTCGTCAATCGCATCGGCCAAATCGTTTATGGTGACGCCATTTTTGTTGATGTAGCGATTGCAGCCCACCGAGAACTTCCTCAGGTTGTCGGCTGAATCGTGCATGGTGCGGCTGCAGTCGGCCAGCACCTCGCTTTGGAACAGGTCGGCCGACTCCTTGAGGAAATCGGAATAGATGTAGCGGTAGCCCGCTCCGCCCGTGCCTGTCATCTCCACGAACTTATAGTACCAATACAGCACGTGGTTGATGTATTCCGGCGAGAATTTCTTCTCCCATTTTCGCATATCCTTGGCCAAATAATGGAATCCCCTGCAGCCGAAAAACGGCATGGGGATGGTCATCATGTTCTTGTAGGTTTCTTTCAAGCCCTTGATGATAGCTTGTTTCATCAGGGTTTTATCCGAAAAATCCTTTGGAAGAGAGCCGAAATAATACATGCGTCCATGGGGTGCCGAAGGCCCTGGCCTGAACCTGACGGCTTCCATGCGGACCTCGTCCAAATAGACATAATCGTCGTTGGGCAACTGCCAATCGACGTCAGCGATGATATACTGCCCATTTTCCTTGCCTATTACGGTCATATTGTGGCCGTTGAAGTCCAGCTTGGCACCGAGGTCGTTCAGGTATTTCAGACCCAACATATTAACCGTAAGGCCCACAGGAATGCCTTGGGCAATCATGTCGTCTAAGGTCTCCTTGGCTTTTTTCTTGTCGTTGCCGAAAGAAATCTCATGATAGTCGAGGTGCATCCTGGCCGAAAAATGCCTGATGATGGAGGCGGGCTTGGTGCGGAGCACGAGCAGCACAAAATCCTCGACCTTAAACCATGGGAAATACATGAAATACAGGCCTCCGCCAATGCCAAAGGCCATCGGCTCGCTGATCTTTATGCCATAGTATTCCAGCATATTGACTAATACACCGGTCTCACAGTGGGCTCTTCGTTGGTTGGGATAATTTTCTATCATAATTTTTTGATGTTTTTTAGAAATTGGTTTTTGATGGTCAAAAATGACTTTTTTTCATACTCAGCAGCTTCGTCAATAAAGTCCGCCATTTCGTTCAAAGTGATGACTTTCCGACTGATGTAACGATTGCAACCCACGGTGAACTGACGCCAACAATCGGCAGCTTTAGAGTACATATTGCCACATTCTTCAAGGACTTCGCTTTGGAATATCACGGCCGCTTCCTTTAGAAAATCGGCATAGATATAGCGATAGCCAGATCCACCAGTGCCAGCGCGTTCAAGAATGCGATAATCCCATAAGAGCTGATTGTCAATTCTCTGTTGCGTGTATTTTTTTGGCCAGTTTCTGATGTCGTTAGCGAGATAGTGAATGCCTTTTGCTCCGAAAAACCTCAACTTGCGTGATAATATGTTCTTGTAAGTTTCCTTCATCCCTTCTATGACAGCGGGCCTTAAATCTATCTTCTGCGAGAAATCCTTAGGAAGTGGGTCGATATGGAACATCCAACCATGAGGTGCCGATATGCCAGGCCTGAACCTCGAATAACGCAGGTTGGTCTCTTCCAAATAAACATAATCGTCGTTGGGAAGGGTCTCGTTGGTATCAGCGATGACATATTGCGTTCCTTCTTTGCCCACCACCACATAATGATGGCCGTTATAATCCATCTCAAATCCTATATTGGTCAAATACTTCAATCCATACAGATTTGATACCAACCCTACTGGGATATTCTTTGCCACAAGCTCGTCCAAGGCTTTGGTTGCTTTATCCACATCGTTTCCAAACGACTTCTCATGGAAACCCAAATTTAGTCTTTTTGCAAAACGGCGGATAATTTCTTTAGGGCGGGTTCGCATCACAACGAGGATAAAGTCCTGCACTTTCAGCCAAGGGAAGTACATGAAATACAAGCCACTTCCTATGCCGAAGACCATCGGCTCGCTGATTGTGAAACCGTAATACTCCATCATGTTGACGAGTACACCTGTTTCACAATGCATCCTTCTCTCGTTGGGAAAATTCTCTATCACGAAACTGCTTCTACTTTATGGTTTTTAGAAATTTCTTTTTGATGTTCGCTAAAGCATCGTGTTCCAATCTGCCCGCCTCGTCAATGACATCGGCCATCTCATTTAGCATGACACCTTTCTTGTCGAGATAACGGTTACAATCGACGGTAAACACACGCCAAGTATCGGCGGCCTTGCGCATGATGTCGCTGCTCTCGGCAAGCGCCTCGCTTTGAAAGATATCAGCCGATTCCTTCAGGAAGTCGGCAAAAATGTAACGGTAGCCAGAGCCGCCGGTGCCAGCTTGTTCTATGAGCCTGTAGTACCACAAAAGAGACAAGTCTATCAGCTCGGGCGTATGTTTCTTTTCCCATTTTCTCAAGTCGTTGGCCATGAAATGGATACCCTTGGTTCCAAACCACGGCATAGGGATCGAGAGCATGTTGCGGCAGGTCTCCTTCAATCCGCTGATGATGGCAGGCTTCAAATCGATGGTTTCGGCATAATTGGCCGGCAATGGGTCGATGTAGAACATCCGTCCATGCGGCGCCGAAATGCCATCCCTAAAACGAACCAACGGCATACGGGCTTCGTCCAAAGTAACATAATCATCATTGGGCAACTTGTAATCCATGTCGGCGATGATGTATTGCGAGCCTTCCTTGCCAATCACGACGATGTGATGCCCGTTATAGTCCAACTCAAAGCCGATATCATTGAGGTATTTCAGCCCTATCAGATTGACCACCAAACCGACGGGAACACCCTTGGCCACCAGTTCGTCCAACTCTTTTGCAGCCCTGTCTTTGTCGTTGCCGTACGACTTCTCGTGATAGCCCAAATGCATCCTTGGGGAAAAATGACGCAGGATGTTGGTGGGTTTCGACCGCAGGACGGGCAGCACGAAACCGTATAGTTTCATCCAAGGGAAATACAGGAAATACAGCCCGCCACCAATGCCAAAGACCATCGGCTCAGAAATTTTGTAGCCGTAATACTCCAGCAAATTGACTAGCACGCCGCTTTCGCAGTGCATTCTTCTCGGGTTGGGGTAATTCTCAATCATAGACAGCTTCACTGTTTTCTAAGAAACTCTTTCTTGATTTTCTGGAAGGTCTTACGTTCGGCTTCGCTGATTTCGTCCATGACATCGGCCATCTCATTGAGGGTGACGCTTTCTTGCTTCATGTAGCGCCCGCAATTGACGGCAAACTTTCGCCAACCGTCGGCAGCAACCGACATCAGTGCGGCGCATTCGTCCAAACTGCTGTCTTGGAACAGCACAGCCGATTCCTTCAAAAAATCGGCATACATGCCCCTGTGGGCCGCACCGCCCGTGCCGCCTAATTCAATCCAACGGTAATATTTCAACAAGCGGCCATTGATTTCCTCCTTGTTGTATTTCTTGTGCCAAGTCCTCAAATCATTGGCAAAATAGTGCAAACCGCGGTAGCCGAAATACGGCAAAATCTTGTTCATCATGTTGTGGTGGGACTCTTTCATGCCGGCAATAATAGCCTGTTTGAGGATGTCGGGCTCCAAAACGCCTTTGTTTGAAGGATCCAGATAGAGGAGTTTCCCGTGTGGAGTGAAAGCACCAGTCATAAAACGCATCTTGTTCAAGGTAAGCTTGTCGAGCTTCACGTAATTGTCGTTGGGCAGACGGAAATCCGTGTCGGCAATGACATAATTCTCGCCATCCTCACCGATGACACAGATGATATGTCCATTGAAGTTCATCGTGCCTTCTTTGCTCCCCGTGGCCAAATAATTGCGGAATTCACCGAGATCCCTGAGGTATTTGAGTCCACCGATATTGACCTGAACGCCCACGGGAATGTTTTTGGCCAACAATGCATCCAATGCAGCGGCAGCTTGGTCCTGATGGTTCCCGAAATTGTCTTCGTGGTAAGCCAAATGCAGCCGTTTAAAGACATTCCTGACGATGGCGAGCGGCTTGGTCCTCAAAATGGGGAAAACATAGCCTTCGGGGGTTTTTATCAAGGGGGTGTACAAGAAACAATAGCCTCCGCCTATGCCGAAAGCCATCTCTTCGCTCATCTTGTAGCCATAGTATTGCATCATATTGACCGTCATTCCGGTCTCGCAATTCATCCTTCTTGGATTGGGAAAATTCTCTATCATTGCGGTTCTATTTGATTCTAAATTTGGAGGTGCAAAGATACTACTTTATCCTATTACCACCAAAAGTTTTGCCCAAACCGCCGTTTTTACAGACTTTTTCTGCCTTTGGCCAAAACGGAAATGACAAAACAAACCGCAGCAAACCCCATCAGCAAGAGACATTGCGGCAAGATGGACACGAAGTTGCCATCGCGCAAAACGAGGCCATAGAACGCTTCGATGCCCCAATTCAAGGGCGAAACGGCACTCAAAGCCTTCAAGAACTTCGGCATGAGGAAAGTAGGCACCCAAATGCCGCCAATGGCCGAGAGGATCACCACCGACACCGCGCCGAAGATGGATGCCTGCTGGTGTGTCGTCGCAAATGCGCTGATGAGCAATCCGAAGCCAATGGCTGCCAATGCTGCACATAGCACCACGACGATACAAAGTCCGAAGTTACCGTGCATATCGAAGGCAGACAAGCCCACCACAGGAAATAGCCACTTGCCCATCGCCAAGACCAACAGAAACTGGACAAGACACACTATCGCATAAACGATAACCTTGCTCAACAAATAGGTTGGGTAGGGGCAAGGCATGGTCATCAGGCGGGCAAAACTGCCGTCCTGCCGCTCCTTGATGATGTTTCCCGAAAGCGAGATGACGATGAAAAAGATGGCAAACAGCGTCCAAGCCGGCACGTTGTGCGATGTCGCATCGAAACTTTCAACCGAAGTGCCGTTGCCATTGCCGTAGGCTACCTCTTCGATGCCCACAGGCTGAGCCGCGGAGAGGCTGAACTCACCCATGGGTAGCATGGCGCGATCGTTCACTTCCTCCGAAATCTTGTCGAACATGTAACTGTTTTGGATGGCGGTAGAAGCCTCTCTCAACTGGCACAACAAGGTGGTGCGGAAAGTGCTGTTGAGCGTCGGGTCGAGATAGACCTTGATGCTGACCGTGTCCATCTTGGCTTGCGCCACCGACTGTGGCAGACCTGCAAAGGCAGCGGCCACATTCTTTTGTATGTTGCCTTGTATCTTGGCTGTCGTGTTTTCTTGAATTACGATACCCACAAGATAATCACCTCTTTTGACCATCTGCTGCACATCGACCTCTGTTGTGGATGGATTGGCCACTGTGACGGCAAACAAATCCTGTCCACGCATCTCATCGGTCACGGTAGCACCAATTTCGTCTTGGTCTGCGTCAAGGATGAGCAACGACACGGACTGACTTGAGGCACTCTCAAAAGCACCTTCCTGCATACCAGTCATCACGATGACCAACACCAAAGGCATGACGAAAAGGAAAATCAAGCCGGCCTTGTCTCGGATGAGCAAAAGGAAATCCTTGTATATCAAACTAATAAGTCGCTTCATCTTCAATCCTCCATGTTTCTCAGTTTTCGTCCGGTCAGGCGCAGATACACCGCTTCAAGATCCTCGCAACCCTGATGTGCCGCAATCAGGCCTTCTGGTGTGTCTTCGGCCACTAATTTTCCGCCATCGATGATGCCCACGCGAGTGCACAAATGCTGAGCTTCTTCCATGTCGTGTGAAGTGTAAAGAATAGTCACGCCCTCTTTGTTGAGGCTCTTCAGGTTCTCCAAAATGACCACCTTTGACTGCACGTCGATGCCGACGGTAGGCTCGTCTAGAATCAGTAGTTCGGGCTTATGTAGGATGCCCACCATCAGATTGACGCTGCGCTTCATGCCGCCTGAAAACGAGGCCACTTTCTTGTCCTTGAATGCCATCAGACCGAACAAGCCTAACAATTCTTCAATCCTGATTTTCAGTGCTTTGGAATCCATTCCGTAAATAGCTCCGAAGATTTTCAGGTTTTCGTAGGCGGTCAACTCAGGAAAAATGGCGATGTTTTGCGGCACCAAGCCAAGATGTTGCTTGATGTATTTCCTGTTTTCCTCGCAAGGCCGCCCGAACATCTCCATCCTGCCCGAATCGGCACTCAGCAGACCAGAGAGGATACTCACCGTGGTGGTCTTGCCAGCACCATTGGGACCCAAAAAACCGTAAATCTCCCCTCGCCCGATGGTCAGACAAAGGCCCGAAAGCACTTGTCGGTTCAAGCCTGGATAGGACTTCACAAGGTTTTCGATATGCAGTATCGGTAATGACATTTTTCTTCTGTTTTATTCCGTCATGGTGACGGTGGTGATGTCGCCTTTTGCTTCTTTCAGCACCGTCTTTTCCATTCTTTTGCTGTCCTTGCCGAGATGCAGTTCTATCTCGCTGAAACGCCCCTTGGCTTTCGGCGTCAGAACGATGATGTAGGCGTTGCCGTCGGCCCAAACTTCCACCTTGTATTCATCCGCTTTGCCGACGGCCTTTCCGCTGACAAACATTTCCATCATGTCCATCATCTGGCGGTGCATGATGCTGGGAGGCACGGGTTTGCCTTTTTTGGTCACGGTGAGATTGCCGTTAGCCTCCTTGCTCAGCACCAAAGCTTCGGGTTCAGTGTATTCGCATGTCAGGCGACCCGAGGTTTCGTAGGTGATGATGCCCTTCGAAACCACGGTTTCGTCAAGTATGGCGATTCTTTTTTCCTCGGTGAAATGGCAAGTGAACGACTCCACACGCTTGTCCATCTGCTTCAGCACGGCCTGTTTTTCGGTCGCGTCTACTGGACGGCGAACTGACTCTTGGGCAAAGGCGGTCATACCGACCGACAATAGGATTATCAAAAACAACTGTCTCATTTTGAATTATTTATATTGTCAACAGGGTTAGCGTAGATACCTAAGAACAAGGACTTCAACAGGTCGTGGTCCGTTTCTTGGCATTCGTCAATCCAGGACATATACTGCAAAAACCGCGCCTTTTCTTCAGGAGTGTATCGATTGGCGTAGGTTTCTGTGCCGCTGAGCAGGTCATGGGCGATGAAATTGTTGGGATAGAGGTGATAATTGGCGTGAATCCGCTGGTCTATCAATTCGGCCAAATGCACGAAAAACAGTTCTGGAGCCTCTTTTTCCAATTCCGACAACTCGGCCTCGGTAATGGTCGGACAGAAATGGAGATGCACATGGCCCTTCTGTTGCATGATGCCCGTGATGATGCTGTTGAGGTCTTCGTTAGGCTTCTTTTCGTAGGTGCCGTTTTTCTTCGTGTAATAAAGCTCAAGGGCCTTTAGCTTGTCGCACGACTCCCACTCGTAGGACACCACGACTGGCGTGATGTTCAGCTCGGCCAATGAACGCACCCAATCCTCTGAGCCACTTAAACTGAACATTTTCAAGGTGGCTGGGTCTGTGAGGTCGAGGCCGTCCTTGGTGCGACCGTTGCGCTGGGCAATCCACACCGGTTCATGCTCCTCGGTGATGACATGGCGGATGTAGGCCGACAGCCGCATCAGACTGCGGAAAAACTCCCTCGGCGAGCCGCCGCGCTCGGTGCGGAACATCTTGTTTGACCGTCCAAAATCCACCATGAAAGGATGCGACATGAGGTTGCTGCCGAAGGTGACTTGACAGGTCTCCTGGCCGATAGCATTCAGCACGTACTGGAGAAACATGACGTCGAGCACGATATCGCGGTGGTTGGAGACATAGAGACGGGGTTTTTCCTCGCTGATATTTTCCAAACCCGTCCGCTCGAAACCCAAAGTGGTCCGCTCTGTCAGAATTTCGACGGTTTTCTTGATAAGAACAACCTGCAACTCATTGGCACTGCGAATATTGCGAATCATGTCACGGAAAGCCTCAATGGGCATGTCGGGCATGAGATAACTGGCAATAGGGGGAATCAATTCACTGTCGGCGATGCGCTGCATGGCGGCAGGAATCTCGTCGTCACGATAGGGTCTGATATCGTCGAAATCCGTCATGATTGGTGTCTTAAGTCAATGAATTTTACGGGTTTGCGCGTCTTGGCAGGATAGTTGATTTTCTGAATCTCCTCCACGGGATGCACCTCAATTTGCGGCGCTACGCGGATGCGCGAGCGGAAACTGTCTTTCAGGGTCTTGACCACGTCGAAGTCGGGCTCGTATTTCAGGCCGATTTTCACCACTACGTCGTCGGTGCCAGCTTCACTTTGACGTACCTCTATGACATAGTTTTCCACATAGTCGGTGTTGTCGAGCACATCGTTAATCGCTGGCGGATAGAGCGTTGTGCCTTTCAGCTTGATCATGTTGTTCTTGCGACCAATGAGCGGCGTGAGACGATAGGAATTACGTCCGCACTTGCATTGATCGACAATCTTGGCCGCGATGTCGCCCGTGCGGAAACGCAGCAGCGGCATGGCTTCCACGCCCAAAGTGGTGACGACAATCTCGCCAGGCTCGCCATCGGGAACGGGAAGACCGTCCTCACCGATGATTTCCACGATGATAAGCTCGGGATGCACATGGCCACCCAAGCCGTACTCACACTCCGAGAAGGTGGCGCCCATCTCCGTCGAGGAGTAGGTGGCAAAGAGCTGTACGTCCCATTTCTCCTTGATTTTCTGTCCAAGCAGGTTCAGCTCGAAGTTCTGGTTGCGCAGGCCTTCGCCGATGCCAATGATGCGGCGGATGCTGCTGTTTTTGTAGTCAATACCATGTTCTTCAGCGTATTGTATCAGCTTGAGAATGAAGGAGGGTACACACATGATGGTGTCGGGCTGGATACGACGGATGGTGTCCCATTGCAGCTCAGGGATGCCATTGCCCACGCGGATAATACCCGCGCCAAGCTCGCGCAAACCGAGGAAATAGGCCAATCCCGCCATGAAGCGCTTGTCCAAAGTGGTCATCAGTTGCACTACGTTGCCAGGCTTTACGCCAGCACACTCGAAGGATTTCTTCTCGTTGTAGGCTAGACGTTGCAGGTCCTTTTCGGTGCAACCAAAGGTGACGGGGTCGCCGAGAGTGCCCGAGGTGGTGATGTAGTCAATGATTTTCTCCTTCGGGCAGCAGCGGAACTCATCGTTGAAAAGCTGCAAATCCTTCTTTTCCGTAAAAGGGATTTTCACCAAATCCTCGATATGCTGAATCTTGCCAATATTGATTCCATAGCTCTTGAACAGCCGCTGATAATAGGGCGAATGCGCCTCTAAATATGCCAAAGCCTCATGAAGCAAACCTTCTTGATAAGCCTTGATTTTGTCTATGGATTGGTATTCTATGTCATTCTTGTTCATAATCAAAAATGTTATAGTTTAAGGTTTTTGACCCACTTTAGGAACTCACGTTTCCAGGCGCGGCATTCTGCAGTGCCTTTCTCCTCGCTGGCGCCGAAGCCGTGACCGCCTGTCCAATAGCGCACATAGCGGTGATTGACTTTGGCCGCTGTCAGAGCCGAATCGAGGAGGATGGAGTTATGGAAATCCACCACAGGATCATCCATGCAATTGATGAGGAAAACCGGCGGACAATCTTCGGGAATGTGGCGCTCCACGGAAAGCGAGTCGCGCATTTTCTCGTCGTTCTGCCGACGCTCGCCCAACAAGGCACGGCGAGAGCGCTTGTGGGTGCATTTCTCCGCCATCGTGACCACTGGATAAATCGGGGCGACAAAAGCCGGACGTAGGCTCACTTCCGTATCTATACCATTATCTTTCAAGAAGTTTGTGTTGAAGAAACAAGCCGCCGTCATCACCAAATGGCCACCCGCCGAGAAGCCCATCATTCCTACCTTGTCGGGGTCGATGCGGTACTCTTCGGCGTGCTCGCGTACCCACTGCAGGGCGCGTTGCGCATCGGTGATCATGTCGGGGTGTTGTTTGCCATTCAAAACATAGCGGTAATGCAGCATATAAGCCCCGAAACCCGCTGTGCGATAACGCAGCACAAAAGCCGAAATGCCATTGTCCTGCAACCAGCGAGCCACCGAATCGCCTTCGTTGTACTTGTCGAGCCAACAATAGCTGCCGCCTGGACACACAATCACGGAAAGGCCGTCCTCGTTGTTTTCAGCTAAAAATGGCGTCAATGTAACTTTGTCGGCGTTTTTTACGTTGGTATCTTTCCATATCGGGATCCTGACTTGGGCGGAAAGCCATCCCGCCACGAGAAGCAAGACGGCCAATAATGTGGTTTTCAGGTTTTTCATTTTGCCAAAACTTTCATAACTTCCTCTTTGGAAAGTTGACGGTACTTATGTTGCATGTCGGCAAAGAAATCTACTTGGAAATATTCTTCGTCGTAGAACGAAAGCTTCGAGTTGGTGTTGGGCGTGCATTCGAGATACACAATGTCTTCCAACTTCAGGTTCTTGGCTTCACACACCTGGTCGGCGAGTTTTTTGCCGGCATAGGTCACGGAAGTGCCTGGGTTGTCTTGATACAACTCCGTGACAATAACGTATGTCTTGCCTTCCACTTCCCGAATTTTCAATCCGCATGACGATTCCATATCCCATTCGCCTTTGAAGGTGAAGATTTCGTCGTAATATTCTGGTGATACTTTCATTTCAGATTCAAAATTTAAAATTCAAGATTTAAAATTCTGCATTTCTTATCTATTGATAACCAATTTTTGGCTCTCTGTCCTGACGTTGACGTTGCGTTTGCTGCGGTCCACGTCGCGACCGAAGGACTTGTTGGCTAAACGGCGGTCGCGCGGACGATAGGTACCTTCTTCCATCTCACGCAAGGCGACGTTGCAGAACAGGCGGAACATCTTCGACTCTTGGGTCTCATCAGCATAAAAGCTCTTCCATGCGTAGTCGTAGAGGTCTTGCAGCTTCTCGGGCGACATGTGCTTGGGCTGATACACCACCTGACCAGCGTTGTAGTGGTCCCAGTCGAAGTCGAAGATGCGGCCTTGGCGCAGCAGGTCGTCGTGACCTTTGGTGTGCGGGAAGGGTGCAAAGATGGTGAATTCGGCCAAGTCGAGGTCGATTTCGCCAAGGAAGTCAATCAATTTCTTAATGTCGTCTTCCGTCTGGTTGTCGAGACCAAAGAGGATGGTGCCTTCCACGCCAATGCCGTAGTCATGATAGCGTTTCACGCGTTCCTTAATATAATCGGAGGTGTCGTAAACAGCCTGATAGACATACCACGCGCCTGCTTTGGCGGCCAAGTCGAGCACCTCGGGGTCGTCCTCGATAGTATGGCTAATCCATTTCTTCTTCAGCGGCGCAATGGCTCGGAAAAGGTCCATCTCCCACTGCTTGTCCTGCGCCAAGGAATTGTCGACGATAAACAGGCGGTTGTTGTCGATGCCAGCCATGTCCTCCACCACCTTGTCAACGGGGCGCGGACGGAACTTGCGTCCACCGAGATACGACACTGCGCAAGGATAGCAACTGAAACGGCAGCCACGCGAAGCGTTGAAGAGGTCCACCATCTGCACGCCTTTGTGATTATAGAGGTCGCGCTTGTAAAGGTCACGGCGGCAGGGGCCTACCGTGGCGATGTCGGGCTGATTGCCCATATAATTGTAGATTTTCTTCAGGCAGCCGTTTTTCCAATCTAAAATCACCTGCTCGGAGCGGCCTTCCGACTCGCCAAGAAAGACACTATCGACATGATTGACCATCTCCTCGGCGTGAAGCATCGTGGAGATACCACCCGCGATGACCATCTTGCCACGCTTGTGGTATTCATCGGCGATGGCCCAACCACGCTTCACCTGCGTGGTGAGCATCATCGAAAGGGCCACAAGGTCGCATTCCTCATCAAAGTCAATGGCCTCCACATTCTCATCAGTAAAAGAAATGTCAACATATTCAGGCAAAGTAGCGGCAAAAGCTACAGGGCCATGAGGCGGCAAATTGAAAGTCGTCTGACCCGGCAATTTGTTCCATTTCGGGTAAATCAGTTTTAACTTGATTGTATCCATATCTTCTTTTTTTCTTTCCAAATAAGCCGCAAATGTAGTAATTTAAGTATTAGCGGCTGTTCCTTTTGTTGATTTTTTTCACAATGACATTCTTGCCAACGAGGGCTTCCGCTGTCTCTATGGCGGTCAACGAAACACCGCAAAGCCCGTGGATGTTCACGTTTTGTCCCGTCAAGAAAAGATTCCTAACTTTCGTTGAAACAGACATTTGCGAGAGCATTAGGTTGTTGCTGTCTTTTCGGAAACCGTAGTTGGAACCCTCCTTGTTGCCGTAAAAATCGCGGATGGTGAGCGGCGACGCGGCAAAGACAAACTCGATGCCATTGCGGAAATCGGGATAGAGGCGTTCCATGAAAGCCAGCACTTTGTCCGTCATGGTTTGCTTCCAATGCCCATAGTCCTCGCCACGATGCCCCGTGCAGGTTTTTTCCCACGGCTTCGCCCACTCGTAAGGCATCACGGCAATGATGACCATCGTCTGGGCAAACTCGCCTTGATGCGCAACAGGCGGTGTCACAAACATCTGGCTATGTGGCCAACTGGATGGTTGCATTTTGCTGTAATCCATTTTGTTATCCTCAAAATCCGACAAGCAGAAATGGGAATGATTCCTATAAAGAAACGCCTTTTCCTTGAATTTGATAAAGACCTTGAAACTTGAAACCGTTTCAGGCACTGACTGGATGCGGGTTTTGAAAGCCATCGTAAACGCCTGTGGATCAATGATTCGCAACAACACATCGGGGTGCACGTCTGAAATATAGTTGTCGGCTTGATAGCGATGGCCTTTCGAGGTGAGTACACCTGTAACTTGATGGTTTTCCACCTCGATTCTCACCACTTCCTCTTGGGCAATCACCTGACCACCAGCGTTTTCTATCACTTCTGCCAAGGCATCGGCCAACTGCTGACTTTCCCCAATGAATTGAAAAGTCCCATTGATGTGCAAGGTACTAAGTAACGCATGGATATAAGCCGGCGTGGTTTCTCCAATGCCACCCATCAAACCGTTGAGATAACCCAACAAAGCTTTCAGTTTCGGGTCGGTGAGGTATTTGTCCCTCAGCCGATTGACCGAACCTAAAAAATCCTCGCTATGTGATAGATAATCTGCGGATGTTTCGCGCAAATAGAATAAATCTTCCTCCTCGGAAAGTTCAAAAAGTCGGTTGATATAATTCCTAATTTGCTCTTTTTCAGCGGGAAATATGGACGAAAGGTAGGCAATATAATGTTCCTTGCCTTGCGGCAGTTGATAGGTCTTTCCTTCACGCAAAACTGTGACTACATCGGAGGCGTTTTCGTCCATTGGCTGGAGCGAAATCTTGTCCATAACGCCCAAATATTCAAACAGTTTACGCAAATTTCCGCCTTCTTGAAAGCCTCCGAAAATGTGCATCCCCGTAGGGAAGCTCGCGCCATGCCGCGTGAAGGTCTGCAAACCACCGCCAATGATGGTGTTTTTCTCCAAAACGGTCACCTTGTAGCCTTCCTTGGCTAATAATGCCCCCGAAACCAGTCCGCCAATGCCGCCACCGATGATTAAGCAAGTCTTCATTTCAGAAATATTTGTGTATTAATGACATGTTCGCAATTGGGCAGTTCTTCTCCTTCGGAAATGAAGTGTAGGTTGTCAGGGATGTAACTCGTGTGCGAAGCAATCAGATGTTTGTCGGTATCGGCTTCCACGGCATATACTTGTGTGTGGCGATGCACCAAGGCAATCGTCCAAGCCAATTCTCCCAATCCACTGTTTTTCAGCGCGATGCTTCCACAATCCATGGCATCGATTTCGGCGGCATGGGTGCGGATACGTTTTAGGTTGCGGCGGCATTCGCGTTCTGTTTGGTTGCCTTTGTATATATATTTATAGTGCACAAAAGGCAGCACATATTCCGTGTTTTCGCGCTGCTGGCGTATTTCCTCGAAATGCTCAATATAAAACTTATGGAATCGTGAAGTCAGGGGGCGGCTTTCTATGGTTTTCAGCTCGTCCACCTTCACTCGCTTCCCGATTTCCACATACAGACTGCCTTCGCGCAGCACAAAATCATACTTCGGCATCACATGACACGCACCGTGGATGAAGGTGGGCAAAACATCAATGCCAAGTGTTTGGGCCAACTGGAAGGCACCCTTGTGAAAACGCCCGATGTCGCCAGTCATGGAGCGCGTTCCCTCTGGGAAAACCATCACCGAATAACCACGTTCCACAAGCTTTTGCAAGCGTTCCACGTTTTTGTCGTAGCCATCAGATACGGGATAAAACTCTAAAAACCTAATGATTACACCATAAATCGGGTTTTTCCACACCCAGTCGGTGGTCAGCAACACCAGCTTAGGATGCAACATCATCATGCAGAGCAAATCGAGGTGCGATTGGTGGTTGGCAATGATGACAGCAGGCTTTTCAAAACGCTCGCCCACCGCGTTGTTATATTCCAATTTTACGCCCGGAATCAGCTTTAGAGCCGTGCGCATGAAAAGAGCTATCATCCGATGATAGTTGTATCGTTTTTTCTCAGTGTTGGGCCATAACAGGATGTAAATCAGCGTCAAAGGCGTCACGATGACAAAGGCCGTGAGAAACAATCCGAAAAGTAGGAAAAAGGTATAAAGCAGGCGTTTCAGGGTGAGCGGCACCTCGCGTACTTGGCCTTTTTTCTTGGTCAGCCAATGGAAAACGAAAGGCGGCAGGTAGCAAGCCATGAAAACCACCGTCGCCATGCCGATGATGGCAACCTCCGCCAACGAACGCATGGCAGGATGTTTGGCAAAAATCAGCGTTCCAATGCCTATGAACATTAATATTCCACTGAGAATGACACTGTTGCGATAGTTTTTCAGCATCTTTTTGCCGTAGGCGTATTCATAAAGCAAACCCTCGGTGATGAAGATGGTGTAGTCGTCGCCCTGGCCGAAGATGAACGTGGCCAAAATGATGTTTACGATGTTGAACTTGATGCCGCCCAAGTGCATGATTCCCAATATCCAAGCCCAACCAACCGTCAGCGGCAGGAAGGCCAAAAGCGATAGCTCCAACCGTCCGAACGAGAGACAAAGGAAGAAGAACACGACGATGCTGCACACATATAAAATATAGTCAAAGTCGTCGGACAAGGCAGTGACCAAATTGTTTCCTACATCGCTGATACTGAAGATAAAACCATCTGAATTCAAGATTCCTGAGCCTGTCGAAGGACCATCTGTTGAACTTAAAACCGCTCTCAATTGCTGCTTCAACGGCTCAGAAGCCTCTTGGGGCACACGCACGAAATTGACCACTCGCATCACAGAATCATGCTGCAAGGTGTAGGTCCTGCACAAGCCCAACAATGGCGTCATTTCGTTTTCCGACAAAGGCTCGTAGGATTTCGCAATACCCTCGATGAATGGCGAAAACGCGTCTTCCGTGAAGCCCATTTTTTTCGCCTCGCGCTTGACTTCATCAGCGATGTCGGAATGCTTTTCCCAAAACGCCGCCCATTGCGCCAATGAAGCCTTTTGCCGTTCCACGGAAGGCAACAGCCCGTCGGGACCCGACACCACAGCATCCTTGGGAAGCTTTTGCTGACATTCGGACATTATTGTTTCGTTTTTCGCCAAAGCCTGTTGTAAATCAGCACCTTCCGAAACGACATAAATCAGATCTGTCTCGTCTTCCGTTTGCATCGACTCACTTAGCAAGGCCAAATCTTCCTGCTGCTGTTTGGTCATGTAATTAATATTGTGCAAATCGGCGTCGAAGGTCGTCTCCCGACTGAAATAAGCCAAAACCAAGGTGACGACCACCAAAGGCCAGAAAGCGAACATCTTAACTTTCCGCCACCACTCTGAGGGCGCTTTACCGCTATCAACAAACAATTTGTGGGTTTTCTTTGGCACCACGGCAAACAAGGGCAGGAAAACCATCACAAAAAGAATGGTGCCCACGAGCATCAAAGCACCGAAAAGTCCCAAGTCGCGCATAGCTTCAGCCTTCACGAAGACGAGGCAAGCAAAGGCGGCCACCGTCGTGATGTTGCCGATGACCAAAGGTTGAATCACATCCTTCAAGGCTTCGCGCTTGTCGGGCTGCTGCTTGATGTGGTCGAGATAATGCAGGGGATAATTGACCGCGATGCCTACGATGACCGAGCCGATGCCTACCACGATGATGGAGATGCTCGTCTTAAACAGCGCGACCACCGCCAAGGCGAAAATCCAGCCGAAAAGGATGGAAATGCCGAGCCAAATCAGGTTGCGCTTGCGTGCCATCGTGAACAACAAAATACAGAAAATCAATACAATGGCAAGGATAATGGACAAAAAGCTGTCTTTCTTGATTTGCTGCGCGTTGCCGACGGCGATAATGGGTGCCCCAACCGCCGAAATGTGCACATCGGGACAAGAAGCCTCCGTCATCTCAACAACTTTGTTGATAAGTTCCACAATCCTCGCGTTACCTTGCGTATCACTGCCCGAAAACGGCGAGCTGAAGAAAGCAAAAGCCTTGTCGCCACACTGATTGAAGAGGTATTCGTCCTCCATGCGAAAATGCTCGGTCGGGTTCAGCGCTGCAAGCCGTTGCAAAGTGGGCGAATAAAGGTTGAGCGGGTCGGCCTTCACGCCCTCCACCACAAAACCGGCCGTGGGGAAAGTCAGCATCCGCCTGACATTGCTGATGCAAGTGGCCACATAGTCTGGCGTTGTCAACAGGGAATCCATGCGGTGATAGTCGGCTTCCGTGAGGAAAAGCGGCTGGTTTTCCCGAATGAAGTCGATGGCCTCAAACGCCTGATTGTCATCGATTTTGCACTGCAAATCGCTGACCAACGAGGCCGTGTCTGTGGTTCTCCAATTGGATTCAAAAGCATCCAAGGCTTCCATCAAAGCGTCAAGAGCCGCGTCATTATCAAATTTCGTGGTGTCGGCGGAAAAAATCACGGTGATTTGTCCTTGGTTGCCTAAGTCATCGTAAACCGAAGTGTAACGCTCTTTTTCAGGGTCGGTGGGCAAGAAGTCAGCAATGTTTTCCTTATAGTCCAAATGCAAGGCAGAAAACACACACAATGCAGTGATTACCAACAATATGGCTATCGAAAGTGGTTTGTTGCGTGACAAGCGATCATGAAGCGAAAGGAAGAACTTATTCATATCGCCTCCTTGCTTTTCGGATGAGTCGTGAGGGCCAGCCGTAAACCACCGCCGCCACGCACAAAACAGTATTCAGAACGCTGATGCGGAAGAAATCCCAAAAAGGCCTAAAATGTGAGACACGTTTGTCGGCTTCGGGATAGAAAACATTGACCTTTATGGGAATCAAGTCGATGCCGCGCCAGGCGGAAAAGACAAGCAGCTCTAATTCAGCCTCATAACGCGAGGTGAGCAAGGCAAGACCCGATAAGTGTTTCAAGGGATAAAGCCGATATCCCGTCTGTGTGTCAGGCAGGCGAATGCCTGTCTGAATCTTGAACCAAAAATTGGAGAAACGGTTGGCGAAAGTGCTTCCCGAAGGCATGTTGTCCTGCTTTAAGTTGCGGCTTCCAACTATCAGTGCTTCAGGGTGTTGCTTTGATGCCTCAAGGAACAGGGGAAGGTCTTCGGGAAAATGCTGCCCGTCGGAGTCGATGGTGATGGCATAGTTGAATCCCATCATCTTGGCCTTATTGAAACCTTGTTTCAATGCGTAGCCCTTGCCTCGGTTTTTGCCATAGCGGACGACAGTAATTTGGTCACCGAAAGATGCCAAAATCTCAGCCGTATTGTCGGTGCAGCCATCATCGACCACGATGAGCGGCAAGCCGAAAGGAAGCACCCGTTGCACGACATCGCGCAATGTGCCTCCGTTGTTATAGGTCGGCATCAGCACACAGGTTTTCGAGCCTTGGCCAGCATCCATAGCGTGAGGTTCTTACAATCGTTCGTAACTGAAAACCAGCGTCATCTTGGTGCAAACAACGGGTTTGTCATCGGTTACCACTACCTGAACCTTGCATTCCTCTGGGGTCTGCGCGAGGTAGCTGAAATCGTATTTGACCAGTTTTCCCTCTTCCGGCACGATACTCGACAAGAATTTCAGGTTTTTGGCGGTTTTCAGCCAAACTTGTCGGTTTTGCACCCGTTCCAACAACTCGCCGGCTATTTGAAGAATGCACACCCCTGGCGTGATGGGATTTCCAGGAAAATGGGCTTGGTATATCAAGTGCGAAGGATTGGTCTGCAACACGGCATGAACCCCTTCGTCTGTAGTTATCAACTCCTTGGTAAGGAAAAGACTATCCAAAAATTTCATTCCAAAATATTCAGTAGATATTCAATTTAGTTTTACAAATCGCGAGGCAAAAATAAGGAATTATTTGGGTCTAATTTACAATTTGATTTGTTTTTTTACTACTTTTGCGCGCTTTATTGGCAATTGATTTTACACCTATTTGAAATTTATTTATAAAAATGGTACTATTTACTGATAGAATCAAGCTTGATGATGTGGAGCGAATCATCTGCTCAGACGAAAAGTTGCAAGTGGATCCGAAATGGATTGAAAAGGTGGATGAGTGCTACCGTTTTCTTGAGAAATTTGCCGCCGAAAAGGTCATTTACGGCATCAATACGGGCTTTGGACCTATGGCGCAATGGCGTGTGGATGACGAATATCTCACTGATTTACAATATAATATCATAAGAAGCCATTCCACGGGTGCAGGCGAGCCTTTGGATGATGTCTACGTGAAATCGGCCTTGATTGCCCGTTTGGGCACGGTGCTGCAATGCCGTTCGGGCGTTCACACCGACGTGGCCAATCTGCTCGTAGCTTTCATCAACGAGGGAATTTATCCCTTCATCCCCATGCATGGCAGCGTGGGCGCCAGCGGCGATTTGGTGCAATTGGCTCATATCGCGCTCTGCCTCATCGGTGAAGGTGAGGTGCACTACAAAGGCGAATGGCGTAGTTCGGCGGAAGTGATGAAACAACTCGGTCTGACGCCGCTCAAGATGCATATCCGCGAAGGCCTTTCCATCACCAACGGTACTTCCGTCATGACAGGCATTGGAGTTATCAACCAGTTCCATGCCGAGACCTTGCTCGACTGGGCCACTCTTGCCGCCGTTTGGATGAACGAAATCGCTTCCTCTTTCGACGACTACATGTCGGAAGGCGAGAACTCCTGCCGTCACCACGAAGGTCAGCAGGTGATTGCCCGTCGTTTACGCGAACTGTCGGAAGGCTCGCAATGCCTGAAGAAACGTGCCCATGAGCTGTACGACTACGGCCACTCCGATGTGAAGGTCTTCGAGCACAAGGTGCAAGCCTACTACTCGCTGCGCTGCACACCGCAAATCCTCGGCCCCATTTACGATACTTTGATGAATGCCCGCCAAATCCTTGAAGATGAACTCAACTCGGCCTGCGACAACCCCATCGTCGACCCGGAGACGGAGTATGTTTATCATGGCGGCAACTTCCACGGCGACTATATCTCGCTTGAAGAGGACAAAGTGAAAATCGCTCTTGTGCGCCTTGCAATGACCGCCGAGCGCCAATTGAACTACCTTTTCCACGACCGCATCAACGGCATCTTGCCGCCATTCCTCAACCTTGGAACCCTCGGACTGAACTACGGAATGCAGGCCTGCCAGTTCACGGCCACCTCGACGACCGCAGAATGTCAGACTTTGGCCATGCCCAACTACGTGCACAGCATCCCGAACAACAACGACAACCAAGACATCGTCAGCATGGGCACTAACACTGCCTTGATTTGCAAGCAAGTGGTGGAAAACTGCTTCCAAGTGATGGCCATCCAATATATCGCCTTGGCACAGGCCACTGACTGCTTAAAGATCGCCGATAAGTTGTGTCCCACTTCGCGGAAAATCTATGACAAGGTGCGTGAAATCATTCCGCTCTTCATTGAAGACACGCCTTTCTACAAAGAGATTGCTGCCGTTGAGAACTATCTGAAAACCAATCCTCTGAAATTAAAGTAATGAAATACGCACTCATCACTGGAGCCTCACGCGGCTTGGGCAAAGCCATCGCCCTGCGCTTGGCCAAGGACGGTTTTGCCGTCCTCATCAACTACCAGTCGAACCGTGAGGCCGCTGAAGACACGCTGAAACAAGTCCAGGAGGCTGGAGGCACGGGCGAGCTGTTGCCTTTCGACGTTTCCGACCCAAAAGCCATCGAAGCAGCCCTCGAATCGTGGCAAAACGCCCATCCCGAGGAATACATCTCTGTTTTGGTCAATAATGCAGGTATTCGGCAAGACAACCTCATGGTTTTTATGCAGGAAGAGCAATGGAACCGCGTGTTAGACACTACTTTGAACGGTTTCTTTTACATCACACGTCGCCTTCTGAAGGATATGATGACCCACCGCAACGGTCGCATCATCAACATGGCCTCGTTGTCGGGATTGAAGGGTATGTCTGGTCAGACCAACTACTCCGCCGCCAAAGCCGCGCTCATCGGAGCCACCAAGGCCTTGGCCCAGGAAGTGGCCGCTCGTAAGGTGACGGTCAATGCCATCGCGCCAGGCTTCATCGCCTCCGACATGACCAAGGAACTGAACGAAGCCGAGCTGAAGAAACTCATTCCCTTGGGACGTTTCGGCAAGCCCGAGGAAGTGGCCGCGCTGACCAGTTTCCTTGCCTCCGACGAGGCCGCCTACATCACGGGGCAGGTCATTTCCATCAACGGAGGTCTTTACACATAAAAAACAAACCATCAAACAAATATCAACAACATGAAAAAAATTATCTTATCAGCCGTCATGCTGTTCATGGCAATGGGCCTATTCGCCCAAGAGCAAGTCAGCCAAGTCCGCACGCCCAGCGGCTATCAGGGATTTCTGGAATATGGCAACAATTGGACTGTATTCGACCAGAATTTGTCCAACACCATTGGTCTGACAACCACGCATGGTTTCTATTTCAACGGTCACATATATACAGGTGTCGGCATTGGTTTTGACGCCTGCAGAGGTTTCATGGCTGTCCCGATTTACGCCAACCTGCGTTATGTGATCTTGAACAAGACGGTGGCAAGCCCGTTCCTGAGCCTGAGATTGGGTTCTTACATTTCCAAACAGGTAGGTGCATACGGCGATTTTGCCATGGGTGTGCGTTTCGCTTCCAAGCGTGATTTTGCCGTCAGCATCATGGCAGCCATCTCTTATTACGACAAGATAACCTATACGGACTGGGAAGATTATCAGGATGAACTAGGTCATTGGCACAGCGGTAATATCGAAAAGACCATCTATCCCTCAAGCGTTTCATTACGCATCGGTATTGAGTGGTAATCAACTCACGGATAAGACTTTATGAAGCAAAGAAGAGTCGTCATCACCGGCATGGGCATTTGGTCGTGCTTGGGAAAAAACAAGGAAGAAGTTGCCGTCGCCTTGCGCGAGGGGCGTTCGGGCGTGGGCATCGACCCGCGCCGAACCGAATATGGCTACCGTTCGCCCCTGACAGGCCTTGTCGAAAAACCCCAATTGAAGGGTCTGCTCGACCGCAAGCTGAGAGCTTATCTCGCCGAAGAAGGTGAATATGCTTATATGGCTACAGTTGAAGCCTTCAAGCAAGCAGGTGTCGATGATGCATATCTGCTTGACAATGAAGTGGGTGTGCTCTTCGGCAACGATTCGTCAGCCAAGGCTGTCATCGAGTCTCATGAGACCGTCTTGGAAAAGAAAGACACCACACTGATAGGCTCGGCGGCCATCTTCCAGTCGATGAATTCCACCGTGACGATGAACCTCTCCACCATCTTCCACCTGAAAGGCATCAACATGACCATCAGCGCGGCCTGCGCCAGCGGCTCTCATGCCATCGGCTTGGGTGCGCTGCTCATCCGCAACGGCTTGCAAGACATGGTGCTTTGCGGCGGCGCACAGGAAACCAACTATCTTTCTATGGGCAGCTTCGATGGCATCAGTGCTTTTTCGACCCGTATCGATGCACCGACTCAAGCCTCGCGACCCTTTGACCGCGATCGCGACGGATTAGTGCCCAGCGGTGGCGCTGCAGCCTTGGTGCTTGAGGATTACGACCATGCCGTGGCCCGTGGTGCGACCATTTTGGCCGAGGTGTGCGGCTATGGCTTCTCATCGAATGGCGAGAGCCACATCTCACAACCCAGCGAGGAAGGCTGTTTCCGAGCCATGACACGCGCCATGAATGAAGCTCAAGTGAAGGCTGAAGACATCGATTACGTGAACGCCCACGCCACCTCAACCCAGCAAGGCGACATGTTTGAGGCCCTAGCCCTGAAACAACTCTTCGGCGACAAACAAACGCCCATCTCGTCCACCAAATCAATGACAGGCCACGAATGCTGGATGGCCGGCGCCAGCGAAATCGTCTATTGCATCCTCATGATGCAAGGCGGATTCATCGCACCCAACATCAATTTCGAGCATCCTGACGAGTATTCCGAAGGCCTCAACATCATCGGCAAGACGACAAAATCAGAATTGAACACTATACTCTCCAACTCCTTTGGTTTTGGAGGGACCAACTCAGCCATCATCATTAAAAAAGTCAAAAAACAGAATACAATATGAATTTGTTTCCCGCTCTTGAAAAGACCTATACGAAAGAGCACCTGAAAGCCGCAGAAGCGCAAAGTCAGGCTTATTTCATCGCTTTCGGACCTATTGTTTTCCAGGTTGGGCGATTGATGATCAAATTCGGCATCCTTGACATGCTGCGCGACAGCGACCAAGGCATGACCCAAGCCGAAATCGTCGAAAAGACAGGCCTCTCACCATACGCCGTCAAAGTGCTCTTGGAAGGCTCGCTCTGCATCGGCCTCGTGCTGGTGGATACCGAAACCGACCGTTTCACCTTGTCGAAAACAGGCTGGTTCCTGCTCACTGACCCGTCCATCCGCGTTAATGTGGACTTCAACCACGACGTCAATTACGAAGGTTGGTTCCTTTTGGAAGAAGCTCTGAAAGAAGGCAAACCCGCTGGACTAAAGCACTTCGGCGACTGGCCGACTATCTACGAAGGCCTCTCACAATTGCCTGAGCAGGTGCAGAAAAGCTGGTTCGGCTTCGACCATTTCTATTCCGACCATTCTTTCGACCAAGCCCTGCAAATTGTCTTCGACCGTAATCCCAAGACTTTGCTCGACGTTGGCGGCAACACCGGCCGTTGGGCTTTGCACTGCGTTGATTATAACGATGCCGTGGAAGTGACTATCATGGACCTGCCCCAGCAATTGGAGATGATGCGTAAATTCGTCAAGGGAAAGAAAGGCTTCGAGCGCATCGGCGGATACGGCATCAACCTGTTGGACCGCACGCAGCAGTTCCCCGCCAAACATTTCGACATCATCTGGATGAGCCAGTTCCTCGACTGCTTTGGTGAAGACGAAATCCTGAGCATTCTCTTGCGGGCCGCCAAGATCATGGACAAGGACAGCCGCCTTTGCATCATGGAGACCTTCTGGGACCGCCAGAAATATACGCCCTCGGCTTTTGCACTCACCATGACGAGCCTGTATTTCACCGCCTTGGCCAACGGCAATAGCAAGATGTATCACAGCGACGACATGGCCCGATTGGTCAAAGAAGCAGGCTTGGAGGTGGAGACCGTCCACGACGGATTGGGGCATGGACATAGTATCATGATTTGCAAAAAATAACCGTAGGGGCAGACCTGTGTGTATGCCTAAAACAAATCAACATCAATGGACAGACAAGAAATAGAAGCAAAAGTCAAAGAGTTTCTTATTGACGACCTCGAAATCGACGAGGAAAAGATACAACCCGAAGCTCGTTTGAAGGAAGACATAGGCATCGACAGCCTCGATTTTGTTGATATCGTGGTCATCGTCGAGAAGAAGTTCGGGTTCAAAATCAAGACGGAGGAAATGGCTAAGGTGAAGACCTTCAGCCAATTTTGCGACTACATAGAAACCAAGATTGCCTAAAGAGAGAAATGGCTGACACCCTGCAACATAACGACTGGTCGGGCAAGACGGACGGACTGCCGTGGATGCAGCGTTCGCTCATCGCCATGTTCCGTGTGCTGCCTTTGTGGCTGCTCTACGGTGTTATGGTCTTTGTGGTGCCTTTCTACATGATTTTTGGAAAGGGCTACACGACCACCTATCGTTATTTCCGCGAAGCGCACGGCTACGGAAAGCTGAAGGCTTTTTGGAGCGTTTATGTCAACCATTACCGCTTTGGACAGGTCGTTTTGGACCGTTTTGGGGTATATGCAGGCAAGAAGTATCATTTTGTCACCGAAGGACAACCTTTGTCGGACGAGTTGGAAAACCGTCCCGAGGGTTTCATACAACTGAGCAGCCATGTGGGAAACTATGAAATGTCGGGGTATTCTGTGCATTCCAGACACAAAAGATTCCACATTTTGGCCTACGCTGGCGAAACCGAGACCATCATGGACAACCGCGCGCGCATTTTCGCCGAGCACAACGTAGATATGATTATGGTGAAGGAAGACCTCTCTCACCTGTTCACTTTGAACGCTGCTTTAGACAATGGCGACATCGTTAGCATGATGGCCGACCGCGTTTTTGGCTCACAAAAGACCGTCGAATGCCAGTTCTTTTCCAAGCCGGCGCAATTCCCCATGGGGCCTTTCAGCATTGCCGTCAAGAAGAACGCACCTGTTTTGGCCGTTTTCGTGATGAAGGAAGGCATGAAAAAATACCACATCTTCATCCGAAGAGTGAGCTGCGACTCGACCGCCAACAAGACCGAGCAGATTGGACAATTGGCGCAAAATTTCGCCACAACACTCAAAGAAATCCTACGACAATATCCCACCCAATGGTATAACTATTTTGATTTTTGGAAACAATGAACATACACGACATACCCCTGAACCAACTGCTTCCCCAGAAGCCGCCTTTTGTCTTGATTGACAAGTTGCTCATAAGCGACGATGTTTGTTCGGTGACCGAATTGGAAGTCCACGAAGACAATCTTTTCTTCAACGACGGTAGCCTCAGCGCAGCAGGCTTGGTTGAAAACATAGCACAAACCTGTGCGGCGGGAATCGGCTACAAAAACCTTTCGCATGGCGATGCCGTCAAGGTCGGTGTCATCGGTGCCGTCAACAACTTGAACATTATTCGACTTCCGCAAAAAGGCGAAGTGATCACAACCACGGTCAAATTTGTTGAAGAGGTGTTCCAGATGACCTTGTTCCATGCGGAAATCCGCTGTGGCGAGGAAGAAATCGCGAACGCCATTATCAAGACCGCCTTGACTGATGCCGACGCAAAACAATGAAAACGATGAAGAACGAGAACCTGTTATCTGCCACAAAGGAAATAGAAATCCGCTTTAACGAGGTGGATTCGATGGGCGTGGTTTGGCACGGCCACTATGCCATGTATTTTGAAGACGCCCGCGAAGAGTTCGGCAGGAAATATGGCTTGGAATACCTGATGATGTACGACAAGGGCTTTTTTGAGCCTTTGGTGGAACTCAATTTTAAATACAAACGCCCGCTAATCTACGGCATGAAGCCCGAAATCTACATTGTCTACCGCCCTTGCGACGCTGCAAAAATTATCTTCGACTACGAAATCCGCGACACCGCCACGAAAGAAATCTTCGCGATGGGACACTCGGTACAAGTCTTCATGGACAAAACCAACTACCAGATGGTGCTGACCAACCCCGAATTTTATGAGGAATGGAAAAGAAAATGGGAGGTAAACGGATGATTGTCAGCATTGCGGATAATATCATTTCTCCCTTGGGAATGACTTCCGAGGAGAACTACGAGGCGGTGAAAGCTGGTCGTTCGGCGTTGCATCGTTACGAAGACCTTTGGAACCTGCCCGAAGCGTTCACTGCCTCGCTGATGGACCGTGAAACGGTGGAAGACGCGTTTGCTGCATTGCCTGTGGAAAAGGAATATACTTTCTTCGAAAAAATCGTCCTGCTTTCCGCTTCAAGAGCCATCAAACGCGCTGGCATTGACCCGAGTTCGGAACGCGTTCTATTTATCCTTTCCACCACCAAAGGCAATGTGTTTCTCTTAGACAAGCGTGAAACTGGTTTTCCGCAGGAACGGGTGCTACTTGGCGTGGCTGCCCGCCAAATGACCGACTACTTCCACAACCCTAACGCACCTATCGTGGTCTCAAATGCCTGCATCTCAGGTGTATGCGCCCAAATTGAGGCTATACGAAACCTGCAAAGCGGTCATTACGACTATGTGGTGGTAGCGGGTGCCGACATGCAGTCGGCCTTCATCGTGTCGGGATTCCAATCGTTCAAGGCCTTGTCGCCTGAATCGTGCAAGCCTTTTGATGCCCAACGCTGTGGACTTAATTTGGGCGAAGCTGCTGCCACGGTAGTCCTCGCTCGCCGCGACACGGTCACCGAAAACGACTGGGTGTTGTGTCGGGGCGCCATCCGCAACGATGCCAATCATATCTCAGGCCCGTCACGCACTGGCGAAGGCAGCTATAGGGCCTTGAAAGTCGCCCTTGGCAGCATGAATCCTGACCGCATCGCTTTCATCAACGCGCACGGTACCGCCACCTTATACAACGACGAAATGGAATCCATTGCCATCGAAAGGGCAGGACTAGCGCAAGTGTCTGTCAATGCTATGAAAGGCTATTACGGTCACACGATGGGTGCCGCTGGCGTGCTGGAATCCATCCTTTCCATGTGTGCCATCGACGACCATAACATATTGGCCACCAAAGGTTTCGATACCCTTGGGGTAAGCCATCCCTTATTACTCTCGAACCAAAACCAAACCACTGAGAAAAAGGCTTTCATCAAGCTTTTGTCAGGCTTCGGCGGTTGCAATGCAGCTTTGCTTTTCGCGAAAGGAGTTGAGCTATGATACAGCATTTTGTCCATATCACCCCTGAATTTGCCTTTGTCGATGGCAAAGCATTGAATCATAATGAAAAAGGGGCGGCTTTGCTCACGGAATTGTATCGCGCACACATCGGCGATTATCCGAAGTTCTTCAAGATGGACACTTTGAGTAAGTTGGGGTTCGTGGCCTCCGAACTGCTGTTGCAAGCCGAAGGAGAACTGCGTTTTGAGCCGCGTGAGGACCGTGCCGTGGTGCTCTTCAACCGAAGCGCCTCGCTGCAAGCCGACACCAATTTCCAAGCCACCATCCAAGATCCGGAGAACTTTTTCCCGAGTCCGGCGGCATTTGTGTACACCTTGGCCAACATCGTCACGGGAGAAATTGCCATCCGAAACAAGTATTACGGCGAAACTTCGTTTATTGTTTTGGAGCGCCAACAGCCGCAAGTGATGGCACAACAAGCCTTGGCCGCTTTCCTAGACCCCATGACCGAAAGCCTCATCAGTGGCTGGCTCGACTGCGAGGATGAAAACCATTTTGAGGCTGCCATTTTCCTACTGAAAAAAGGACAATACGACAACGCTGAAACCGTATCTAAGGAAATAACAAAAATTTTTAATATAAAATATTGAATTTCAAATCTTTAAATCATACAACAATGGAAGAATTAATCTACAGACTGAAACAAGAAATCATCGAAGCCCTGAATCTGGAAGACATGAAACCAGAAGACATTGACGAAAACGCTCCTTTGTTCGGCGAAGGCCTTGGCCTCGACTCCATCGACGCCCTTGAACTCATCGTGCTCATGGAAAAGAACTATGGCATCAAGCTGCAAGACCCCTCGAAGGGCAAGGAAATCTTCAAGTCGGTGACGGTGATGGCCGAATACATTCAGAAGAACAGAACGAAATAAATGACAAATCCGATTTTGATTACGGGCATGGGCATCGTCTCAGCCGTAGGCCTCGGAAAAGCGAAAAGCTTGGAGGCCCTGCTGGACTGTCGCTCTGGTGTCGGGAAACTCAAGTACCTGAAAACTGAACACACCGAGTTTCCCGTCGGCGAAGTGAAGCTGTCGGACAGCGAGATGCGCACCATGTTGGGTCTTCCAAAAAATGTCGTCACCACTCGAACGGCCTTGATGGGTATGTTGGCCCTCGAAGAAGCCTTGAAGGAAGCTGGCCTGAGCGCCGATATGTTGCCTGAGGTGGGTTTCGTGTCGGGTACTACGGTGGGCGGCATGGACATGAGCGAACTATATTACCTTGACTATATCGATGGCAAGGGCCACATGGAATACATCGCCGTTCATGATTGCGGAAGTTGTTCGGAGATGATTGCCGATCACTTCGGAAAGTTTGCCTTTATCAGCACCCTGTCCACAGCTTGTTCTTCAGCAGCCAATGCTATCATCTTGGGAGCCAATATGATACGCTGCGGAGAAGCCGAAATCGTGGTGGTTGGTGGCAGCGAGTGCATCACCAAGTTCCACTTGAACGGTTTCAACTCGTTGATGATTCTTGACACTGAGCCTTGTCGCCCGTTTGACGCCACACGCCGTGGCCTGAACTTAGGTGAAGGTGCGGCCTATTTGATACTCGAAAGCGCCGAAAGTGCCCGTCGTCGGGGAGTCAAGGCACAAGCTGTGCTTTCGGGCTACGGCAATGCCTGCGATGCCTTCCACCAAACTGCTTCCTCGCCCGACGGCGAAGGTGCCTATCGCGCCATGAAGGAAGCGTTGGAACTAGCCCAACTTCAGCCCGACGATGTCGATTACATCAACGCACATGGCACTGGAACTTCGAACAACGACGTCAGCGAAAGCCAAGCCATGAAACGCCTTTTCGGCGATCAAGTGCCGCCCGTATCATCGACTAAGCCGTTCACGGGACACACCACTAGCGCTTCAGGTTCTATCGAGGCTGTGTTCTGCATCCTTGCCTTGCAACATGGTTTCCTGCCCATTAATCTGAACTGGTCTCAACCGATGGAAGACGGCATCATCCCAGTTTCAAAACCTACGAAAAAGGAGCTGCGTCACGTCCTGTGCAATGCCTTTGGCTTCGGCGGCAATGATTCCTCCATCCTACTCTCAAAATCCGATTTGCCATGAAGAACAACGATGTTTATGTCCTGTCGGCCAAGCAGGTTTCCATCCAACAACCTCTAAGCGAGGACTGGATGGAACAACCCATTTTCCCCGAGGAACCTTACGTGCGGTCGCTCGACCCCGATTTCAAGAAATATGTGTCGCCTATCGAGGCTCGACGCATGGGAAAAATCTTGAAACGCGCCTTGGCCACCTCAAAAGAAGCCATAGCTGACTCAGGGTTGGAGACGGTGGATGCCATCGTAACCGGAACAGGTTACGGCTGTGTCGAGAACACCGAGTTTTTCCTTGATGCTTTGTGCAAGGAAGGCGAACAACTTTTGAAGCCCACCTTCTTCATGCAATCGACACACAATACCATCAGTTCGTTGATTGCCATCCAGACGAAAAACCACAGTTTCAACGCGACATACGCGCACAAAAGCATTTCCTTCGATAGTGCCTTGCATGATGCCTGGCTACAATTTAGCCTCGGCAAAATCAACTCCGCCTTGGTAGGTGGCCATGATGAGATGACGCCTGTATTCTATCACATCCTGAAAAGAGGCGACGTCATGGGAAAAGATAACGAGATTTGTGGCGAAGCGGCCGTCTCTGTAGTACTCGGAAGAAATGCTGAAAAATCACTATGCAAATTGTCCGGAATGAGGGTCTTATATCATCCGACGATAGAAACCTTGTCGAAAGCTGTCGCCATATTGCTGAAAAATGCAGGAAAGCGCATCGAAGACGTTGATTTCATCCTCACTGGCATCAGCGGACACGAGGAAAGCGACCAAGCCTATCTTGCAGAATCCGAAACCTTGTTTGGCCAAATGCCGTTGTTGAAATACAAGCACTTGTTTGGTGAAAGCTTTACCGCGTCGGGATTGGGCTTTTACGTGGCGGCACAATGTTTGAAAGCTGGAAAAGTGCCAGCACATTTGTTTGTCAATCAAGAAGCAACAAGCGAAAAACAGCCACATTGCATCCTGCTTTACAACCGCTCTGACGGAAAGAATTTCACTTTAACATTATTGGAGAAATAAGCCATGTGGAAACTGTTGGGATTGGTGGCATTGCAAACGATTTTCCTCTCGGGAGGTCAAGTATTGCTCAAATTGGCCTTGCAACAGTTGGGTAAATTTGAGTGGACTTGGGCTTATTTCAAATCCGTGCTGACAGATTGGTGGCTCTTGGCCTGCGGCATCAGTTTCAGTCTTTGTGCCGTGCTTTGGCTCTATATCCTAAAAAGGTTCCCCTTCAGCCAAGCCTATCCTCTCACCAGTCTCTCGTTCGTGTTTGGCATGATTGCTGCATGGCTCGTATTCGGCGAAAGCATTCCTTTTTCTCGTTGGATTGGGCTGCTGTTCGTCGTATTAGGTTGTTTCTTAATCATGAAATAAATCACAATGAGAAAGTTAAGTCTGATTCTTTTGTTCTCCATGATGGGTATTTTTGCCTCAGCACAATCAACGGTGCCGTTGTCAGAAAAACGCTGTGAGGAAGTCATCCAAGAGATTACACGAGCTACGCAAGCTATGCAAACCATCCAATGCCGATTTATACAAAGCAAGGTCATGGCCATGCTTGCTGAGCCTTCGGTTTCAGAAGGGAGATTGTATTACGCCGCCCCCGACCGCATGTGTTGGGAATTCGAGAAGCCTTACAGCAGTTCCTTTATTGTCAATGGAGAGCAAATCATCAGGACAAACGATGGCAAGAAGGAAGTCACTGACACCAACTCAAACCGAATGTTCAAAGGCCTTTCTGATTTCATAATGGGTAGCATTTCAGGCCAAAAACTGTTTGACAAGACAGCTTTCAACATCATGATTTTCGACGAAGGCAACAACTGGCGTACCGAACTTTTTCCGCTGAAAAGAGACATGAAAAGGATGTTTCAGACCATCGTTTTCCGTTTCGACAAGAAAACTTCGAACATCAACAGCATGGAAATGACCAGTCCCAATGGTGACCTGACACGCATCCAATTCATGGATGTGGTGTCAAATCAACCTATTAAAGATGCTGTTTTCGGAAAGTGAATTTATTTGCTTTCCTTCCACCATTGGCTGAACGACTTGGGAGCAAATTCAGGTAATTCGCGCCTTTCGCCCCATAGAGTATTAAGAAAACGCTTCATTTCCAGCTTTTTCATGAACAACGGCGTATCCAACTTGCTCCGCGATTTGCAATGCCATATCAACCGTTTGAACATGGCTTCAATCTTGGCATCACCTACCCTTTCCGTCGCCACAAGGTGACGGTTTTCAACGATAAGGTCATCCAAAGGTATCTTTACTGGGCAGATTTCAGTGCATTTGCCACATAAGGCACAAGCCGAGGTAAGAAATTCATATTCCTTCAATCCGCGCATCAGCGGCGTCATCACCACGCCCATCGGACCCACATGGCTCGAATCATAGGCATAACCGCCTATGTTTTTGTAAATCGGGCAAACATTCACGCAGGCGCTGCAATGGATGCATGACATGATTTTACGTTGTTTTTCTTGGGCAAGTACCTCCGAACGGTCGTTGTTAAGCAAAATGACAATCATCTGTTCTGGATTGCCTTTCTTGGCTGGACCAAAAGTGATGGAATTGATGGCCGCCAAGCATTGTCCTGTCGCATGAGAAGCCAATAAAGGCAGCAATCCACCCAAGTCGTCCATCGAAGGGATGACCTTGGCGATACCTGCCACCACAATATGAATCTTCGCCGAAGAAGTGGCTTTTAAAATGTTGCCTTCATTTTCTGTAAGCACTACGCCACCTTCTTCTGATAAGAGAAAATTGGCTCCCGTAATGCAAGCTCCAACTTTTTTCATCTCCTCAGACACCTGATAGCGGACGAAATTCAACATCTGCTTCACTGAACTTTCAGGCTTCAGCTTGTATTTTTCAGTCAACAGCCCATTGATTTCCTCCTTAGAAAACTGAATAGCCGGAGAAAGCGGATGATAGGCTTTCAAATCTTTGGTTTTCAGCGCAAAACGTGAACTATTGGTTTCAACTAAGTGAATGTTTTTCCGGTTCAGGAAAGCATTAAGGTCTATTTCATCGAGCACGGTGGAATTGGAACGCGCCACCGAGTTGACTTTGGCTCTCACCAAAATGTCGAAAATTTCTGCGTGGGCGTCTTCGGCATCGCGAGCCCATAACACCTTGCCACCATTTTCAGTGAAGTGTGTCTCAAAGTCGACCAAAAGTTTTTCAAGGCTCATCAGTGACTTGTTGCTCAAGTTGAAAGCCCTCTCTTTTTCAAGGTGCATATTCCTGTAGTTCACTTTACCCTTGGCAAAATTTTTCTCGTAACAACTTGTGTTGTAGTTGATTTTCTGCCAATGTTCCTCGTCAAACGAAATCTCGCAGGCCTCGTTGAATTGTTCTTTCATCGTACTCATAATGCCTCCTCAATTTGTTCTATTTTTTCCACCCTTCTTGTATGCCTTCCGCCATCGAAAGGGGTGTTCAGAAATGTCTGAACCATCTCCCAAGCCAATTCATTGGAAATGAAACGCCCAGGCAAAGATAGAATGTTGGCGTCGTTGTGGCGACGGGCCAATTCTGCCAGCTCAACATTCCAGCACAAGGCTGCACGCACATGATGATGATGGTTGGCCGTCATTTGAGCGCCGTTTCCGCTGCCGCAAAGGATGATTCCCATGGGATATTCGCCATGCTCAATGGCAGAAGCCAATGGATGAATCATGTCGGGATAATCGACACTTTCTGTCGAATGGGTGCCGTAATCCTTCACCTCATAACCTGCTTCTTGCAGCTTTTCAATGAGGTATTGTTTCATCTCGAAACCGCCATGATCGCTTGCTATAGGAATTATTCGTTTCATTTCACAGCTTGTTGATAAATTTTTCGCAAAATTAAGCTTTTTCATCATTCAAAAACCTTTACTACGCTATTTATGAAACACTTAATCGTAGCAGTGAATTTTGGCGTTTTTGCCACAACCAGCAATGTATCAAAATAATACGAAGTTATCAACAGAAAAAGTGTTGATAACTTTTTCATTGGGTGATTAAATTGTGGGTACTGTTGACAACTTTTGTATTCACTTCAACTCATCACAACGTCAACTGAAAAATGAACATAAAATGGGATAAAATGACCTGTTTTTACCCGATTTTTCATTTTTCAACGAATAAATGAAACTGCCCAAATTTTTCTGTTTTTGAAGTGGTTATCCCTACGCAAGTAACTACCTTGAAATAGGGATAAAAAAAGCAAGGTTTTTAATGAAAACTTATCAACCAATTAACAGCCTTTTATTAATCATCACCAATAATTAATTTATAAAGATTAATAATGATTAATGGTTTGCTTGTAAAAAAACTGCTTTTACAAATCTGTAAAAGCAGTCATGATTATAGTCAATTGTCATGAAAAAAACGCAATCAATAATAGATAATATTAAGGTCGAGGCGTTTTTGTTGAAGTTGGGATATTTTCTTGCTGTTGAGCTTGGTGTTGTAAGCTTTCAGGTTTTTCAGCTTGGGCAGGTTCTCGATAGGTGCAAGATTTCTCACATCCGTGTTGTTGATGTATAGGTTTTCAAGGTTGACAAGGTTTTGCAGAGGTTTCAGTGCCTTAATGTTGGTACCGGCAACGTTCAATGTCACCAAATTGATCATTTTCGAGATGGGTGCCAAATCGCTTATTTGAGTGTTTTCGATGTCTAAAACTTCCATCTGAAGGTCATTTTCCAAGGGTTTCAAGTCACTGATAGGGTTGTTTTGCGCATATAGTTCTCTGAGGTAAGTTTTATTAGCCAAAGGACTGAGATCACGAACACCTTGGTTGTTGATGATAAGGCTTTCCAACCAAAGATGGCTCGAAATAGGTGCTAATGAAATGATGGGATATTCCGGTGTGATGTCAATTTCCCTCAAATCGGCTATTTTTTGCAGCTCCAAGGCATCAGGTTCATCGTCATACTTTAACGTGACCTGGTTCCTAAAAATGGCTTTCCAAATGTCGTCAAGGCCGTACCACCAATTTTGCAATTCCTCAGTACGATAAACCACTGTCACTTGACGCTGTTTTTCCTTCAATGCATTGACTTCCTCTCTTGTGATGCTTGTGTTGTCGGCCATGATGATCTCAATGTTGTCATCGTTGATAAGCGGTGTCAGGTCTTTTACGGGCGTACCAATGATGCATAGTTTTTTGAGGTTTTTCATGTCTTTCAACGGCTCAATGGAATTGATAAAGGTGTTCGTAATATCCAGCGTTTCCAAGTTGCCAAGACTTTGTATGGCAAACAAGTTGTTGATTTCCGTGTTGGCTATGTTGAGCGACTTCAAATTAGTCAAACGGCTGACGGGCATCAGGTTTTGGATATAGGTGTTGTCAGCAAGCGTAAGATCCTGCATGTTGATGATTTGGTGCAGTTCTTCAGTGGTTGGTTCGGTGTCAATCGAAACTTGTTTTGAAAATACGGCTTTCCAATAAATTGGTAGTTCGTCCCACCAGTTTCTCAAAGCTTCTGTTTCGTATATAACCAACGTGAAGCGATTTTCTTTAGTAAAAGCACTAGCTTCGGCATCACCGATTCTGGAATGATCACAATAGATTTTTCCCAGTTTGCGGTTATTTTTCAACGGCGTAAGGTCGTTGATATTGGTGTTGCTGCAATAGAGCTCAGTCAGGTTTTCCAATTGGCTCAAAGGCTCCAAATTGATAACAGCAGTACCCGAAATATTGAGGCTTTGCAGGTCTTTCAACTGGCTCAAAGGTGTCAAGTCGCGAATGGAGGTTTTGCTCACGTCAACAGAAGTCAGTTGTGTCAGGTCTTGCAATGGCACAATGTTTGAAATTTTGCATCCACTCAGGCTGATGTTGGTTAGACTTGTACAATTCTTCAGATTTTGCAGCCTACTAACCATAGTGTTGGAAATGTCCAATTTTTTTAGGTTATGCAGCGCTTGCAGCACTTGAAGATCACTAACATTGGTATTAGCTATTTCCAGTTCCTCAAGGGTAATGCAGTATTTAAGAGATGAAAGGTCTTCAATTAAGGTTGAGTTGGCTTGAAGCACTTTCAGTTTGTTGGCGTTGCGCAATGCCGAAATATCATCAACTGAAGTGTTTGAAATATTAAGATAAGTCAAGTCTGAAAGTTCGCTAAGCGGTTCCAAATTGATGATTTCAGGAATATCAGAGATATCTACCAATTGCTTTTGTATGACCATTTTCAGCTTGTTGTCAAGTTCATTCATGTCGGCTTCGGTCTTGAAGAACTTGTCCTTTAGGATGGTTTCGCCAGTGATTGGATCCACAGTGGAATAAGAAGCCATGAAATCTGCGGATGAAATAAGTCCTACAGTGGATAGCGGAACGCTGTCATAAAGCTTAATGTCATTGCCCAAACGTTTTTTCCAGTTCATTGACAAACCATTCCACCAGTTGCGCAGTGCTTCTTTCTCGTTGATTTTTGTGGTGTAAATGCTCGCGATTTTCAAGCTGCTATTTTTCCTGTCCAAATTCACTTCCACGAAACGGTTTTTGATATTATCAACGACTTCATCGTTGATGGTCTTGGCTGTCAGTTTTCTTGACATGGTAGCCTTGTAATAGATGCTACCGTCATCGCGCGTATTGCTCGAAATACTTTGCAAGTCGAACTTGAAAGTGGCGTTCTTGAAGAAAAAGTCGATGTCTTTCAGATAGGCCTGAACGTCTTTATTGATAGGTGTTTTGCGGTTCACGTCGAGATCATCCTCAATCTGCACCTTGTCATCGATGAAAATCTTGCTCCAGCTTTCAGTGAACACGATTTCCTTCTCCAAGGCAGTTGTCGTGCTGTCGCCAATGAAGTTCAAGGTTTCCTCCAAATAAGTCAACAGGTTTTTCACCTCTGCCTCATATCGAGCATTTTCTTCTTTCGACAATTTTTGGGCTTGACCTGCCATGCAAAGGCAGAAAATCATAATAAAGAGCGTTGCAGTCTTTTTCATGGTTGATAAAATTTAATAAGGTTGCTTTTTTCCTTTTCGGGCATGTAGATGACATTCGACATGAGCCATCCCGAATTGAGCCCCGAACGGTTAAACCAAGACACTTCGAAATACCAGTCCTTGATTTGCAAAACGTGGAATTTCACCGCGTCAACATGCTGAAAAACAAGGTTTCCCTTCTTGATTTCATAGAAGAAGAGAGTCAGGTAATCAGGTTGGTAATCCTTGGAAGCGTAATATTCGATGACATCGGCGTTTTGGAACGCCTTGTAAATATTCATAAAATCAAGCTCATGGCTCATGGGATGGAGAAAATATTTCTCCTTCTCAATCGTATCCCCAACGGGAAAGAGCTCGCTGAATTCGGAACAGTAGATGTTAGTTAACACCCATTTCGAGCCCAAACCATCCTTTTCCACAGCAAGGAAAAGCATCACATTGATGGGCTTCCCATTATATTTAAAGGTCGTGGAAACTTCTGAGTACCAACGTCCTCCATGAAAGTTCATATAAGTGGAGTCGCTTTTGGTGACATCTTCGATGAAGTAACGTTGTAGCTCGGTCTGTGTGCCATATTTTTCTTGGTCGAAAAGAATAGGCAGCGACTTCTTGCGCATCTCATTGCTATGATAGCGTGGGTCTTTCGGGTTGAGCTGTTCGCCAAATTGGTCTTCCTCATAATTGAAGCGACGTATAAACTGGCCCATCTGCTTCGTCATGGCGTAGAACTCCGTCTCATCCATCTTAAAATCGCCAATGGTTTGGGCGAAAGCGTTCCCTGACAGCAGGAACACCACGGCAAGAAGCGTGATATTTCGAATTTTCATTCTCATTTTTTACCATGACTACTGACAGTGACCATGACTATAACCAGCGTGAAAGCGGTCATGGTCATGGTCAATGGTCATAGTCATATTACCTATTCGTGGTCTCTTTCACTCTCATGTCGCCAAGCAACACATCCCAGAAACCAATGGTGCGGCCTCCGATTTGCGTTTCTTTGCGCTTCACATAGACGGTGATGTCCTTCTTCGTAGTGTCCTTATACACCAAATTGCCTTCGGCATCATAGCCGCGGAAAGTTTGGAAGATGGTGATGACACCCACGTAGGTTCCGTCAGGCTGGCGCTGCAAGTCGCTGACATACTCGATGTTGTACCATTCAATCTCGACGCGGTCGTAGTTGAGGCGCATCAAGTGCTCCAAGTACTTGCGCACGCGATAATAGGTGATGGTGTTAGAGCTGAGCGAAGAAACACCGATTTCAGCATCACTCATGAAGAGTTCCTCGGCGCGGTCGATGACACGGTTGGCCTCGCTGAAAGGCGTTTCCTTTGATCCAACGATTTTGATGTATTTACTCAGGTCTCTCACCTTCTCCAAGGCAAGGCTGTCAATGGCCTGCTTGCGTTCGAAACTCAGTTCATCTTGGGCCATGGCCGTGCCCACGAAGCACAGCACAACGGCTAATGTGGCAATGATCTTTTTCATTTCTTTATCAGTTCAAGTTCGTTAATCTTTCCGTTTGCGTTGTATTTGATGTCGAAGATCTTCTCAGAAGCCTTCTTTTGATCCTTCACATAGTTGAGGTAATTCTCAATAGTGGTAGGTTTGTCGTAATCATTAAAGTCAGCGTTTTGCTTGATGATGATCAAGACAGGCACGTTGGCCGACTCAAACATTCCCAAGGTCTCATTGATGAGACGGTTGGCCTGTGAGGTGCTTCCGGCACGGGCAATGTTGTTGAAGTTCTTCTCTAAAGTCACATTAATGGCCTCTTGCTCTTGTTGTTGGATTTTGTTACGCTCCTCTTCTTCCTTTTGGGCGCGTTCGCGGGCCAGTTTCTTCTCCACTTGGAAAAGCAGGTCGTCGACTTCGGCGTTTTGCAGGTTCCAGTCTTTGATGGTCTGCACGCGGGCCTCTTTCTCTTCCAAGGTCCACAGGGTTTCGTCGTCAAGGATGGCGTTCAGGTCTTTGACGGCTTGTTCCACTCTCGACTTGTACTCGGCCTCGGCAGCTTCCTTGGCCAGTTGTTTCTTGCTCTTGCAACTTGTGGTGCCTCCGAGGGTGACAAACACCGCGAGGAGCACCATGATGACGGTTGTGATTCTGTTTTTCATTTCTTATTGATTTTTCTGTATAACTTCAAATGCTATAACTCAAAATGTTGAAATAAATTGCAAAGGTAGTGCTTTTTGCAAAAACCGTGCAAGTTTTTAGCTTAATAAGAACAAAAAAATCCCGCTACAAAGCTGCAGCGGGGAAACTTTTTTTACAAATCCACAAAAACCGCTTTATTCCTTCACCACCTTGTCCGAAAACACCTTGCCGCCCTCCGTGGTGACGCGCAGCAAGTAAACGCCCTGCGGCAGGCCTTCCAAGTTGACTTCGTTGGTGTTTTGGACGGTCTTCACCAGTTGACCAAGCGCATTGAACACCTCAACTTCTGAGGCTTCCGCGCCTTCGATGCGGATAATATTGGCGGCTGGGTTGGGATAGGCTTTTATCGTTACCGAAGCCTCCTTGTTTTCTTTAATATTGGTAACGTCAAAACTGCAAAACGCGGGCAAGTCATTTCCCAAGAAGCTGTTATCTTCACACCAAGACAGGAAAACCTCTCCGTTCTCTTGGCCAAGAATCCAGTCGTTCAAGGCTTCCATGAGGTTGTTGGTCTCATAGACGGTTCCGTTTTGTCCATGTATTTGAACTGCATTGACAAAAGTCCAATCTCCATTTCCTGCATTGAAAGACTCCGTATCGAAAATGGTGCCTTGATTGGTATAGGCAGGCCCATCTGAGAATGTAACCCCGTTTAACTTGTTGTAGTAGCAGTTCCTAATGGTGCCATAATTGTTGACACAGACACCCAATCGAGGTGTCGGCGGCCACCACACTTGATAGTCTCCGAACCAGTTCCCGATATAGGAATAGCAGTTCTCAATCGAGCCGTTATTGTCGTTGGCAATGCCCCCAAAGTTGTACAGCCATTTCAACGACTCTGCCACCGAAGCACAGTTTTTGATGGTTCCGTCATTGACACACACAAACAGCCCCATGTCTTCTTGCTCTTGTTCAGGATAATCCACCTTGCCGCACTTGACGATGCAGTTTGTGATGGTTCCCTCGTTCCTATAGCCAAAGAGGGCGCTCTCCGTGCCAAGCCCGGCCTTGTTCACGACATCAATCTCAATATAGCAACGGTTGATGGAAGTATGCCTTGTTTCTTTCCCTAACGCGAGAGGCTCCGCGTTACCGAAAAACGTTCCGTTTCTATCGCAATAGCCTTCCGCATAAACGTGACGCAATATCACATTTTCGATACTTGCACCGCATAAATTGCCGAAGAAGCTCTCAAAATTGCCATATTCAGGATTATAATACAATACCAATCCATTGATTACAAATTCGTTGCCGTCAAACGAGCCACAGAATTTGAGTCTGTCTGGGTTGGGGTCACCAAGGTTTGTTCCATCAGCTATCGGAATCCAAAGAGCGGCGGACAAGTCGACATTGGCTTCGAGCGTCACCTTCCTGCCGTTGAAGTCATCGGCCTCCTGCCCGTTGAGACCGTTTACCACTGAGACGAGCCATGCCAATGCCTCTGCCGTATATATGTGGACATCATCGTTGGCGTCCACCACATAGCCTTCGGGTCTCACTGTGACGAGGTCGGTCCAGTATTGTTCGGGAACATCTGTAGAATTACCATACACTTGGGCTTTTATATGGCTTAACATTTCCGTGGTTTTTGTGTCAAAGGTTTCCACAGACTCTGGAACAAATTGAGTCAATTTGCCTTTTATTCCTTTAGGTCCACTTGATTCCATGCATAAGTATAGGTAATTTAAATCTATTGCAGCAAATATACTATCATTGAAACCTGTCTCGGGGATTTCAGGTGTAATTTCAGGCAAATCGCCACCCCACCATGGATCTCCATTTGGATCAGGATTGCAATTAACCAATTGTGCATTAGCTTTCATAATGAAGCCCATAGCTATACTAATACAAAGAGTAGCAAAAAATCTCTTCATGATACGATTTTTTTAGGTTAGTATTCATCATGTTTAGATTGCAAAAATATCATTTTTTATTGATAAGTCCCTGTCTTTATAATTTTTTCAATCCATTACCGTAAACTCACCATAATACTCGTCCCCGTTGGGAAGCGTAAAGGAGATGACGTAATCCCCAGTTTTGGGGATGTAGGTTTGCAGGCCGTTGGGCGTGATGATCCATTGGCTTTGTACTGTGACACCCTCGGCGGTGGAGATTTCCACGACCACTTCGCCGAGGTTCTCGGTGAAGGTTACCATGAGCGTGTGACCATTGATGGCTGCATGAATGGTAGAACCTTTGGGCATACCTTGAACACTTGTTTCCTTGACAGGAATGGGGTCATAGCCTTCTGTTGAGCAGTTGTTGCTTGCCCAGCACCAAGCTACTGGCAATAATAGGCCGAGCAGCAAAATGAGATGTTTGAATGTTGTGTGTCGCATAACTTTTGCATTTGAAATTTGCTGCAAAAGTACCCCTACGGCAATGTGGTGTCAAGCAAAAAAGGGTATGGAAAAGTATGGGTTTTGTGTCAATATCTTGACTACAAACATGTTACGGTTCTCAAACTAATTCCCGAAGGACAGTTGACAATTCGCCTTGGGCTCCGATGATACGCTTTATTTTTCTGTTTCGCTCACAGACAGTAGGATAGGCTCTCTGCATCAGGGCCGAAACTTCGGCATCGCTCAAGCCTAGCAAATAGAGACAACAATAGTTCAAGTCCTCATCAGTCAGATTGGGGAATTGTTTCCGAAGGCGGATTGTGAATTGTGCCATGTGTTCGTCAGCTGAATCACGCATCTGTTGCAATTGCTCCCTGCTCAAAGCGTGTTCCTTGTATGCGGAGCAATCAATCTTCGACTTGAAATAATTGTTTTGTGTCGTTTCGAGAATCTGTCGGCAAACTGGAGCTGCCTTAAAAGAAACAAAATCTTTCTCAGATGCCATAGGCTTTAATAGTTTTTTCTCGGCCATGGCCTTTTCAAGTTGTTTAGACGTATCTCGTAATGCCTCTTTGCTCTTCTTGAGTTTGCCTGACAAGGCAGCTTGTTGCATTCGATGGGCATAGCTTTCTGTTTCTAATCTTTTTTCCGCTTCTTGTTTTTGGGCTTGCAGTCTTTTATTGCGACTCCTGACAAAGCAACTAAAAGCCAGTGTCAATAATACTAATGCGACCAGAAAACCGATAATCCACATTACCCGTATGGTAATGTCCTTGATTCTCTGTGCATGAATGCGTTCAGCTTTGTTTTGTCCATATTGACGGTAAAGTTCAATCAAATCAGAGTTTAGGGCTCCTTGTCTTTCCGAAGCGGTGGCAAACTGGGCCACATAAGTTGCATATTCAGAGGTTTTAGGGTTGTAATCATCTGATTTGCTGATTTCCAACAATCTTTTGGCTGCCAGTTTTTTAGAGGCGACACTTTCTGTTCCTTCATACACTATGGAATAATATGGCGATGCCGAATCGAACAGTTGTTCAAAATAGTAGATTTCACCCAAAGTAAGGCAACGGGACAAGTATTCTTTCTTGTTTTCCGCTTGTGTAAGCAAATTGTGTATTTGATTTAATGAAAGCAGAGAGGATCCTCCCCTTTTATAAGATAAATAGGCGACATGTGTGGCAATATCCCTATAAATCAAATTGTTTGTGTCGGGCAAAACAGACAAACTTTTATGGTAATAGAAATCTGCGCTGTCATAGCAGTCCATCATGTCATATTGCGAACCGATTTCTTCCAAGACCCAAGCCAAATGCCAAGGGGCTGCATTATATTTCTGGTAATACTCAATAGCCGTTTTTCCGAAACAGATGGCCTGCTCATGGAGATAAAGGTCTGAAAACAAACCAGCCAAATGCGTGTGTGTCAACGCCATGAACTGGGCTTTCTTCCCTACCAGTTCCTTTTCTCCAAACCTTTCCTCCATAATCTCCAGAGACTGAATGTATTCCTTGCAGGCCTGCACCACGCTGTCTTGTTCATAGTATCCTATGCCATTAATGTAATGGGCGCGGGCGGAGAGGAAAAAGAGGTCGTCGGTTGGGTTGGGGGACGTGTTTTTTAATCCCCCCGGCCCCCTTGGATTGCCACGCTTCGCTCGCAATGACGTAGGGGGAGTGGTCTGGCGCACGAGGCTGTCGAAATAGGCCACGGCCTGTTGCAATTCCGCGCGGTTGGCCTGTGCGGAATCGTTTTTATACAGCAATTCGGCCAACAAGAGATTGGAGTAATGGCGGTTGTAATCGGTAGAGACGGTGTGCACACCGTCTCTACAGGTGTCGAACCAGGGTATCAGGCGCATCAGGGCGCTGTCGGGCCGCTGCCACATCAGGCTGTCGATGGCGGACAATTCGGGGGATGCCAAATCCATTTGGGTCGGCCCTTCGACGCTTCGGCTATGCTCAGCGACCTCAGGCTCAGGGCCCTTATGGTGACAGGCGGTGAGAGCCAGCAACAAAAACAATCCTATGACAACAGGGCGTTTCATGCCTGCAAAGATAACAAAAAAACCCCGCCACAAATTCTTGTAGCGGGGAAAAAAATGCATGAAAAACTTTACTCTTCTTCTTTTTGGCTCTCTTCGTACTCCTTCAGCAGGCGGTTCTGCACATCGGTGGGAACTTGCTGATATTCTGCATACTTCATTGAGAAGGTGCCACGACCTGAAGTCAACGAGCTGAGGGTGGTCGAGTAGCGGTCCATCTCGGCCAACGGCACCTTGGCGTGGATGGTCTGGTAGTTGTGGTCGCTGTCCATACCCATGACAATGGCGCGGCGGCCTTGCAGGTCGGTCATGACGGCACCCATGAGGTCGGCGGGCATACGCACGTCAAGGTCGTAGATGGGTTCCATGATCTTCGGGCCAGCGTTCTTGAAGGCGGTGCTGAAAGCCATACGACCGGCAATCTTGAAGGCCATTTCGTTGGAGTCGACGGGGTGCATCTTACCATCGTAGATGTAGCAGATGATGTCGCGGGCGTAGGAACCCGTCAGCGGGCCTTGCTCCAAGCGCTCGTTGACACCCTTCAGGATGGCGGGCATGAAGCGGGCATCGATGGCACCACCGACCACGCAGTTGGCGAAGATGAGCTTGCCGCCCCAAGGCAGTTCGTATTCTTGCTTGTCGCGCACCTGCAGTTCACTCGGGTCTGTGTAGCCCTCGAAGTAAGGCGAAAGCTGCATGTGCACCTCACCAAACTGGCCGCTACCACCGGATTGCTTCTTGTGACGGTAGTCAGCGCGGGCGCTCTTGGTGATGGTTTCGCGATACGGAATCTTCGGCGAAGCAGTCTCGATGGCAATTTTATAGACATTGTCGAAGTACCATTTCAGCGTGTTGAAGTGGTATTCGCCTTGGCATTGCAGAATGTTTTGACGCAGTTCGCGCGACATGCCGCTGATGACAGTCGGGTCGGTCTTGTGCATATCGTTGAGGATACCGCCAAGCTTTTCGTCTTCTTGCGAGTTGACGGCCTTGACGGCAATCGAGAAGATCGGAGTCGGGAACGGAATTTCGGGGAAGATGGCTTCAGCAGCCTTGGCATCGGCTAAAGTATCGCCGATACGGCCGTCCTTCAACTTGATGGTGCAGATGATGTCACCAGCGTTGGCTTTTTCCACTTCCTCACGGTTCTTGCCACGGAAAACGAGCAGTTGCGAAAGACGCTCCTTGTTACCCGTGCGCGGGTTGATAAGGTCTTGGCTCTTTACGACGCTGCCGCCGTAGATACGCATCCAAGCCACGTCGCCGAGGTTCTGCTCGGTGGTCACCTTGAAGATGAACAAGGCAGTCGGGTCGTCGTTGCTATTGTGGAATTCTTGTCCGTTCTGAGCCTTGATGGCCGGCATGTCGGCGGGCGACGGGCAAGCATTGATGAGGAACTCCAACAGACGAGTGACGCCCACGCCACGCTTTGCGGCTCCGCAAATCACGGGGAACATTTCACGGTTGACGATGCCCAAGTGGATACCGCGTTCCATGTCCTCTTCGCTCAAGGTCATCTCTTCGAAGAACTTCTCCATCAGGGCTTCTTCACCTTCGGCAGCGTGCTCGATGAGGTTGTTGTGCAGCTCTTCGGCCTTGGCCATCTCAGCAGCGGGAATATCCTGGATTTCAGGAGCTCCGTTGCCATTCTTGAAGACCAACATCTTCATCATGATCAGATCGATGACGGCGTTGAAGTCTTCACCGGCGTTGACGGGATATTGGATGGGGGTCACCTTGTCGCCGAAGTATTCCTTCAATTGATTAATTGTGTTGTCGAAGTTGGCGTTCGAGTGGTCGAGCTGGTTCATGAAGAACACGACGGGTTTCTTCGTGTTAGCGGCATGACGCCAGGCGTTCTCGGTAGTGGCTTCCACGCCCGACTGGGCGTTCACAGTGCAAACGGCGATGTCAGAAGCGGTGAGGCAGGAAACGATGTCGCCTGAGAAGTCACTGAAACCAGGAGTATCCAAGATGTTGATTTTCTTGTCGTTGTAAATCGTATACATCATGGAAGCGTGAACCGAAATCTGACGGTCCATTTCAATCTGGCGGTAGTCGGAAACGGTGTTCTTCTCGTCGGTGCTACCTTTTCTGTTGATGAGCTTGCCTTCGAAAAGCATGTTTTCGGCAAGCGTGGTCTTACCCGATTTTGCTGCGCCAATGAGGGCAACATTACGGATGTCTTTTGTCTGGAATTCCTTCATTTTTTATCTAAGTGTCTAATTATTAAATATTTACTTTTCGCGAAAATCTGAATAGTGGGTGCAAAGGTAAGAAAAATAGCGATTACACACCTATAATTATTTACAAATTTGCAATTGCAGCATGAATTTTCTTCCAACGGGCATCATCCATCTTGGCTCCGACGACCTCAATGATGTTTGATGCCATGATGCAGCCCATCATGCCACAGGTTTTCAAATCCTTGCCTTGTACTAATCCAGCCAAAAAACCTGCAGCCCACATATCACCTGCTCCTGTAGTGTCGACGACATTGGCTTCCATTGGCGGAATGACGGCGATTTCATCACCACGCTTGACATAAGCTCCTTTGGCGCCAATTTTCACCACAGCGATTTCGCAACGTTCTGCAATGAAATTGAGTGCGGCTTCAGGTTCCATCCCTGTCAAGGCAAAGGACTCTTTCTCATTGGCGAAAACTATATCTACATAGTTTTCAACCAATTCGAGGAGGAAGTCATGGCTTTCCTCGACCACATTGTAGCTGGCCATGTCAATGGCGATTTTCAGACCTTTTTCCTTGGCTGTGCTGATGGCCTTCCGGAGCATATTGGGGTTGGCTACCAAATAGCCTTCTACGTAGAAGATATCCCAGCCATCGAAAAGTTCTGGCTTGATGTCGTTGGGGCTGAGCTCGATGGCCGCGCCGAGGCATGTGGCAAAGGTGCGTTCGCCGTCAGGGGTGACGAAAGCCATGACACGACCCGAGGGTGTGTCGCTCTTCAGCATGAGCGGTTTCACGTGGGTATCGAACATTTGCTTCTCGAAGAACTGCCCCACCTCGTCCTTACCGACTTTGCTCAAGAATCCAGCTTCAACGCCGAGTTGGGCCAAACCGCTCATGGTGTTGGCTGCCGAGCCGCCTGAGGCCCTTTGGCTACCATATTGCTTAGTTATCAACTCACTGAGTTCTACTGATTTATTAATGTCAACATAAGTCATGCTGCCTTTGGGAAGGTTCAGATCTTGAAGGATTTGTTCGTTGGGAATTTGCGTCAGGAAGTCGACCAGAGCGCTTCCTATGCCGAGTATTCTCTTGTTAGCCATAACTGTTTTGCTTTTGAGCCGCAAAGATAAGAATAAAAACGGGTCTTTTATACAAAAAATTTCTGCTTGATAATCAATGGATTGTCTAAGATTTTAAAAAATTCGGCGCAAAAAAGTTGTCGGTAATGAAAAAAGCCGTACTTTTGCAACCGCAAAACGGACAAGTTCTGTGACATTGTGCAGCCTCCTTAGCTCAGTTGGTTAGAGCATCTGACTGTTAATCAGGGGGTCTCAGGTTCAAGTCCTGAAGGGGGCGCTTGTTTTATGTTTCATGTTATTAATTTTTTGGCCTCATAGATTCTCCCCGATTCTATGAGGTTTTTTTGTATGGCTTAGTCATACGTAAAAAGCAGGGATTTATGTCGTCTACTTAATTGCTATTGACCCTTACGTTGCTTCGGTATTTACCGAAATAAAGTTTTGAAAATCAGCTTAATGTCTCCTAAAAAACTCCAATTCTCCAGATAATCGAGGTTGATTTTCACCTTGTCGGGCCAAATGACATTGTCATTGAAGTCTTTCGGGTTAACTTGCTGGGCAAGTAACTCCTCTTCGTTGCGATACTTAATGCTGGCCGGTCCCGTGATACCAGGGCGTAATTGCAATATGCGGCGGTCGTCGCCTTGCAGTTGGTCGGCATAGCCGGGCACATCGGGGCGCGGCCCAACGAAGCTCATCTGTCCTATCAAAACATTGACCAATTCGGTGAGGCAATCCGCCTTGCTATGGCGCAGCCAATGGCCCATCCGTGTAATGCGTGGGTCGGTGGCCGTGGTAATACTGTCACCTTGGGATTGATGGTCCATGGTGCGGAACTTGCAGATTCTAAACGGTTTTCCTTCTTTTCCAATGCGCCATTGTAAGAAAAACACAGGCCCCTTAGAGTCGATTTTGATTAGCACGGCGATGACGAACAAGGGCAACAATAGTACAATCAACCCCAAGAATGCCATGATGCGGTCGAAGCACCACTTAAAGAAGAATCCTATTTTGTGTTCATTTTTCACCACGTTGCATGGCCTCCATATTGAGAATTGCCCTAACACGCGGCAAAGATATGATTTTTCTGAATGGGTACAGCATGTTTACGGCAATCTTCAACCACCAACGGTAATACACAGCAAGCTGGCAGTAGGCCTTTCGGAAGTGGAACTTCTCTTCAAGAAACGGTTGAATATTAGAATGTTCAGTAATACTACGTGAACCATCAGTGACATAACGGAATCCTTTTTCTTGCAAATAGTATTGGTTCATGGCATAGAAAAGGCCGTAGTAAGGATAGGTGGTGCTTTGTCTTTTATACTCGGGCAACACGCCTACCAAACCATATTCGCAAACGTCTTTCCAAACATGGTTGACACAGAAACCAACAAAATCCCCGTTATCGCGATTGAAAACACCCCAGCAGTCATAAGGATTGTGTTCATAAAGCTGTATAATATCATGGAAAACCTTAGGGCTTATAACTCGGTCGCTGATGGCATAATCTTCGTAAGTGGCCTTCAAAATAGGGTATCCGTTTTTTCGTACCTGATGGATGTCAATCAGTTTGAATTCAAAATGCTCCAACGAGCGTCTAACTTTTTTCCTTGTATTACCCGACAACTCTTCCAAAGCTCCGAATTGATCCTTGATAAGGTTCCAAAAACAAGTTTCTTCTTGACAGTCAAAGTTATAGGTGTTTCTCACCAACAAGCCACCTTGTTTCAATAAGGCCTTCCAATCCTTTAATTCCAGTTTTGGCTCCTCATGTGGTGCGCCATCGAAGCGCCAAGCGTCGCGATATAGATAAAACTGGTCCATCACAAACGTTTCTTTATGGCGTTGAAGGCATAACAGGAAAAACATCCCAAAGCCTTGGGTAAGGCGAGTTTTTCTTGACAGCGATACACTTTCCAAAGGTCAACTGAAGCTTTCAGTTTATTGGAACTGGCGGATTGCCTGCGGATTTTGTATGACACCAAAGGTGTGTCTATGGCATAGGCCAAATGGCCTTTTTTCAAGATATTGAGCCATGTTGCCGCGTCCTCACTGGTGCGGAAGTTGGGAACAGAGACTTCTCCCACTATGGATTTGTCGAGCATGACCGTTGAACAACCAATGATGGTATTACGCAGGTAGGATTCATAATCCAAAATCCCTACTGTCTTGATGGTTTTTTTAAGAGGGTTTCCGTTTTCGTCAAGGCAATCATAGCTCGAATAGCTGAATCCGATGCCGTTTTTCGTCATGAATTCCAGTTGGACTTGCAGCTTGTCGGGATGCCAAATATCATCGGAATCCAAAAAGGCAAGATAACGGCCTTGGGCCATTGCGAGGCATTGGTTTCGGGTGTCGGCAATGCCGGAGTGTTTTGGTTTCACAATGAAATGGATCCTTCCATCTTGTTTGCAAAAACCTTGAACAATGTCAGGCGTTTGATCGTTGGAAGCGTCGTCAACGATGAGTAGCTCCCAATGAGGATAGGTTTGCCGCTGTACCGATTGGATGGTTTCCGAGATGTACTTCTCCATGTTGTAGCATGGCATAATGACCGATACAAGCGGCTGGTTTTCCACAAGATACGCAATTATTTTAGTCCTTCAATCCAAACTTTGATTTGTTGCTCGTCATGGAGCTTGCACACCAATAGCGAATGATCGCGGAAAGCTACGAGATAGTTTTCCAAACCCTCCACCACAGCCTCGGTACCTTCCTCTATATTAATAATGGTGTTGTGGTTGTCCACTGAAACCACCTTGCCACGCTTGGCGTTTCCATTGTTGTCCTTCTTGGCGTGGGTGAACAGCGAGCCCCATGTGCCGATGTCGCTCCAACCAAAGTCAGCGGGGATGGTGAAGGTGTTGGGCGACTTCTCCATCACACCATAGTCGATGCTGATGTTGGGGCAGTCCACAAAATGGTCGTTGATGAAGTCCTGCTCTTCTGGCGTGCCGAAGTTGTAGATGCCTTTATCGAAAACACTGACTAAATCAGGCAGATATTGCTTAAAGGCCTGCATGATGCCGTCCAAGGTCCAGAGGAAAATGCCGCTGTTCCAGAAATAATTGCCCTCAGCGACAAACTTCACGGCTGTGTCGTAGTCGGGTTTTTCCTTGAACATCTTGACTTTCACCACCTCGGGCAGCATGTCTTGCTTCGGCACTTGAATATAGCCGTAGCCCGTTTCAGGTCGACTCGGCTTAATGCCGATAGTCATCAAGGCCTGCGGATTTTTCGACAAAAAGTCGAACCCCAAACGGATAATGCGCTGAAATTCTGTCTCGTTGGTAACTAAATGGTCGGCTGGCGTGACGACAATATTGGCCTCCTTGCAACGGCTTTGGATGTGATATGCGGCATAGGCGATGCAAGGTGCGGTGTTGCGACGCGCTGGTTCGCAGAGCACTTGATCGGACTTGAGCATGGGCAGATGCTCCAAAACCAGGTGTTTGTAGGCTTTGTTGGTCACCACAAGGAAGTTCTCATCGGGGATGACGGGGCTGAAACGCTCGTAAGTGCTTCTGATGAAGCTCTTTCCCGTGCCGAGAATATCGAGAAATTGCTTAGGATAGTTGTCTTTGCTGAGAGGCCAAAATCGACTACCGATGCCGCCGGCCATGATGATGCAATAGTTGTTCATTTGATTTTTTTAAGTCGAGCCCTTCGACAAATTCAGGCACCCCAAATTCGTAATAGCCGAGGTCCCTGAGCCTGTCGAAGGGCCGATAATATTTACTTGTCTAACGTTGAAAACACGCTATTATTGCTCTTGAACTCGGGGACGATGACTTTCATCTGGGCCACAATCTTCATGGGTTCGCAGGTGTCAAGTTCATCGTGGAGCTTCATCAGCATGGCATCCACGTCGGAGGCCTTGTATTTCCGCACCACGGCGTGCATGATCTTCTCATGTTCGGTCTTGATAGTGTTTTCCTCGTTGGCGAGCACTTCCTCATATAGTTTTTCGCCTGGGCGCAGACCCGTCTCGATGATTTCCACTTCGGGGCGGTGGGCCAACTGGCGCATCTTTTCGGCCAAATCCCAAATCTTGACTTTCTCGCCCATGTCGAAGACGAAGATATCGCCGCCTTCGCCGATGGAGCCAGCCTCAAGGACTAGGCTACAGGCTTCGGGGATGGTCATGAAATAGCGGGTGATGCGCTTGTCCGTAACTGTGATGGGACCGCCTTTTTCGATTTGCTTTCGGAACAGCGGCACCACGGATCCGTTGGAACCCAATACATTGCCGAAGCGCGTGGTAATAAACTTGGTTGCGCCTTCACGGCTCTGCGTATAAATTTCGGCAATGCGCTTGGTGGCACCCATGACATTGGTCGGGTTGACGGCCTTATCGGTCGAAATCATCACGAATTTCTCCACGCCAAATTCGATAGAAAGGTCAGCTAAGAGCTTGGTACCAAATACGTTGACAAAAACAGCTTCATAAGCATTTTCCTCCATGAAAGGCACATGCTTGTAAGCAGCGGCGTGGAACACCACCTGCGGATGATATTTTTCAAACACTTCGCGCATCCGTAACGGGTCTTTCACGTTGGTGATGACAAAAGCCATCCTGTCTTTCAGTTCCTTGAAATCGGCCGTGTTGTTCATCTCGAACTGGAAGTCGTACATCGGCGATTCCGCTTGGTCGAGCATGATGAGTTGTTTTGGATCGTAATGCATCACCTGACGGCAAATCTCACTACCGATGGAGCCAGCTGCGCCGGTCACGAGGACGACTTTGTCCTTGATTTCGCGGCTTACGTTCTCCTTGCCGAGTATGATAGGCTGACGTCCCAATAAGTCTTCAATCTTGATGTCTTGAATTTGGTTTTCTTTCAGGCCGCCGTCCACCCATTGGCTGAAGGCTGGAATAGATTTTACGTTCAGGTCGAGAGCCAAACCTTTCTCTATGAGTTCCTTGCGACGCTCTTTGTCAAGGCTAGGTATGGCCAAAATCATAACCTGGATGTCGTTCTTTTTGATGAAATCTTCCGTCATGGCGACCGAAGGCGGAAACACTTTGACGGTGTTGATTTGGATGCCCACACGATGCGGGTCGTCATCAGTAAAGGCTTTCACTTTGTAAACCGAAGCCGTGTCTTGGCTTAAGGTACGCAAAAGCATGGTGCCACCATCGCCTGCGCCGTAGATGAGGGTGTTTTGCTTGGCGTTGGGGTTTTTGTAGATTTCGTTGTACAAACGTCTGATAGTGAGTCGCATGATGACCATGACGACCATGGTAATCAGGTAATGGTAGATGATAACGGCATAACGCGGATAAACGTCCGAAGTCCATGTGGGATTGATTTGTGTGAGAACCAGCTTGCTGATCACAAGGAAAGCGGCGGCTCCCGAGCAGGAATACAGGATTTTTCGGACATCGTTAAAGCCCGAATAACGCAACATTCCGTCGTAGGTTTGGGTGATGAGGAAGGCAATGAGATAAACTATGGGCACAATCCAGATGCGGCTCCAGTCAAATCCCGAATCACGGAAGTTTTGGAAATAAAGCATCACAAGGGCCACAACATAAGCCAAAAAGACAATCATCATGTCAGCGAAAAGAATCCAATAGCGCGGCAAGGTGTTGCTTTTGTGCTTCCCAAATATGAAGTTGCAAAAACTTCCTATCAATTTGTTCATGAGTCAGTCAATTAGGTGCATAACGAGACATACTACCTCATTTTAAATGCTAAGTTTGCGCTTGCAATATTAGCGTTTTTTTCTAAAAGTCCGCTAAATGTTATCGTTTTTTTTTTTTTTGTTTTTAACTTGTTGATTTTTAACTAATTATAGATATAAAAAAGAGGATGAAACTAGGTCTCATCCTCTTTTGGTTTCTTGATGGGGATTATTCCACAATGGTCATTTCGTCAATAAGGTGCCTTGCGCCGGCGAATTTGTCGATGATGAAAAGCACATAGCGGATGTCGACACTGATGTTTCGGCAAATAGCGGGGTCGTAAATCAGGTCGCTCATAGTGCCTTCCCAGCAGCGGTCGAAATTAAGACCGAGGAGCTGTCCCTCAGCGTTCAAAATCGGGCTGCCTGAATTGCCGCCGGTGGTATGTACACTGGCGGTGAAAGCTACATGCATCGAGCCATCTTTGTCGGCGTAGCGGCCGTAGTCCTTCTTGTTGTAGAGTTCCTTCAACTTAGGCTCCACCACATAGTCGTAGATGTCGGGGTTCTCCTTCTCCATGATGCCCTCAAGGGTGGTGAAATGACGATAGTTCTTGCCGTCTTGCGGCTTGAAACCTTCCACTTTGCCATAGGTGACACGCAGCGTGAAATTGGCATCGGGGAAGAGGCGTTTGTCGGACTGCATGTCCATTTGGCCTTTCATGTAGATGCGGCGCATACGATCAATGTTGGCGTTGAGGCTCGACATGTGGTCGTAGACCTTATCGCGATAGAATCCGATGAGGCTCTGATAGACTTTCAAGGCAGGGTCGTTGGCCAATTTCTTGGCTTTGCTGACATTAAAGTTATTCAACAAATCGTTCACTTTGGCTTCGTCTGTGAACATCGTCTTGGCGAAAAGCTTGTCCACATATTCGTTCACGTCTTTAATGTCGTTCAAGAAGGCTGGGCGGAAGTCGGCAGGCTGGGCTTTCAAATATTCGTTGAGCATAGTGACGGCCACTTCCCTATCGATGGGCTCATAATAGTCCTTGAAGAAGTTGGCGGCAGTGCCTTTTACTTGGGTCAACATTTGGTCGATGTCTTTCTGCGGTGTATCCTTGGTCACTTCAGAGAGGCGGGAGAATCGTCCTGCAAAACTGATGAGTTCGATGCGCATACCAGCCTCTGACATATAAGTGTATGCCAATTGGTAAGGTTCCAATTCCTTATAATTTTCCGTGAATTGTTTGAGCAGGTTGACATACATATATCGGCTGCGCGACTGCATGGCCCAATCGTGGAAACTTATCTCGAAGGCGCGTTTTTTCTCCACCCCATGGAAGTGGTTGATGCCTTCGGTGACGCCCATCCATTTCTTCCAGCCGTTGCCGATGTTGGCGTGCTTGGCGGCATATTGGATGCGCACCTTAGGGTCTTGTTCCTGATATTTGTTATAGATGTCTAATACCTTGCCACGCAGGTCTACCATGATGGGGTCGATAAGGTTAGCCTCTTGGTCGACGGCGATGGAGGGCAGGTATTCATTGGTGCGGGCAGGATAGCCGAACACGAAGGCAAAGTCACCTTCCTCGGCGCCTTTTAGGGAAATGTCCAGATGTTTGGCGGGCTTGTAGGGCACGTTGTCGGCGCTATATGCCGCTGGATGACCGTCCTTGTCAGCATAGACGCGGAAAATGCTGAAGTCGCCCGTGTGACGAGGCCAGACCCAGTTGTCGGTGTCGCCGCCAAACTTGCCAATGTTGCTCGGCGGGCAACCCACGAGACGCACATCATTAAATACCTCATTGAGCAGCAAATAATACTCGTTGCCCAAGAAATAAGGCTTGATGCTGACTTTGTAGCGGGTTTCCTTTTCGACCTCGGCGATAATTTTCTTGATGTTTTCTTCGATCTTGGCTTTACGCTCTTCTTCAGGCGTGTCGATGGTGATGCCTTCGAGCACACGTTCGGTCACGTCGCGCATCTCACGGAGGAAGGTGACGCTAAGGCCTTGGCATGGCAGTTCTTCTCCCTTGTTCATGGCCCAGAAGCCATTGGTGAGGTAGTCGTGCTCCACGGAACTATGTTTTTGGATGTAGCTGTAACCACAGTGATGGTTGGTGAGCAGCAGGCCGTAGTCACTGACGATTTCGCCCGTGCAGCCGCCACCAAAGAGCACAATGGCGTCCTTCAGGCTGCTGTGATTGATACTGTAGATATCCTCGGCGGTAATTTTCATGCCCATTTCCTGCATTTCTTTCTCATTGTATTGCAGCAACATGGGAATCCACATGCCCTCGCCGGCCTTCGCGATGCCGATAGAGAGCGTGAGGATGAGAGTGATGAGGTAGTGTATGTGTTTCATATATTTGTATTGTTTGATTTCGTTTAGTGCAGGGACTGACGTCGCCTGTTTACTGGTCTGCCGTCCCTACGGGACTGTGTCCAACTCCTAGCTCTTAACTCCAAACTTATTCCAGCTCTTTCCAGTCCTCAGTAGCATCGAAGTCCACTTCCTTGCATTGGGTAAGGATGGCGGGGCAGTTGCTGACGCGGTAGTATTCGTCGCCTTTCTGCTGCACCACGTCGATGCTACGCCATGGGGTGTCGTAGCCTTCGCTATAAAGTTGGTAATGTTTTACATAGCCTTTCAGCATTTGGGAACGTTCGTCCTGTCGGTTCGGGTCCTTGCGCACTTGGATAGTGTAAGGCTTATCGGGGTTGTAGCCGTTGGAGGGCTTGGCGCCTTTGAAACAAGCTGAGACAAGATAAGGTCTCGCATAGCTGTCGTTTTCGCGGAAAAGCTCATTAAGTCGACGTTTCATGTCGCTGAGGTTGGTTTCGGTGTTGGTCAAAGCGAGGCATTCAAGGCCTACTTTGCGGTCGCGGCGGTACATTTCCATGGCCACAAGTTGCATCATGATGCAGCCTTCAGGCGTGGTGCCGAGTTCGGCTTGCAATGCTTGAAATTCCTCAAGTGAGGCAGGGATTTTCTCGATGCTCACCTTTTCGCTGATGGCTTTAGAAGTCGCGTTTTTCAAAGCGGTTCCGAGTTGTGCGTGGGCACTGAATGACAAGGCCACGATGCAGACCAAGGTCAAAAGGATGTTTTTCTTTTTCATAGGTGTATTTTTATGGGTTAATAACTAATTGCTGCAAATATGCCGCAAATATAGGGATTTTTCTTAATTTTGTGTCTTCAAACCGACAGAGACATGGAAGAAATACTCAGATTTTTGGAAGACGTGTTGCACAACAACAATCGTCCATGGTTTCAAGAGCATAAAAATCAATATCTTAAGGCACAAACCAACTTCAACGCCTTGGCAGAGCAAATCATCAGCGGCGTGCAGAAATTCGATGACAATTGCAAAGGCTTGACCTTGAAGGACTGCACCTATCGCTTTTACCGTGACACCCGTTTTTCGCCTGACAAGCGGCCTTACAAGACCCATTTTGGCGTGTTCGTCTGTCCTGAAGGCAAGAAGTCAATGCTGGCGGGTTATTATTTTCACATCGAGGCAAAAGAGGCTGAGTATTTGGGACATAATATGCTCTGCACGGGAATGTACATGCCTGACAATGCCATGTTGAAAACCATCCGAAACGAGATTCTTTTCAACGGCGAACCTTTGGTGGAAAGCATCGCCAAGGCCGACTCATTTGGTTTAGATACCAGCAACGCCATGAAGCGTGTGCCCAATGGTTATCCTAAGGATCATCCGCAGGCCGAAATGTTCAAACAACGCGACTGGCTTTTGGTACAAGACCTTCCCGACCAGCGTCTTTTCGACCCGCATTTGGTGGATTGGGTGCTTTCGGAGTTTGAGAAAACCAAGGATTTCTGCCAGTGGCTGAATCGGACGGTGAGAGGGGAATAAGGCATTTTTATGCCAAACTTTGCACTTCAGCTAAGGCTGCCACAAAATACCACCGCCCGTTGGTTTCGCAGAGGCATTTGTAGCGGGTGCGCTGTTTTTCGCCTTTCTGGAAGACGAGTCCGTTTTTCATTTTGAATCGCGTTCCAGCGGGTAGGCTTTCTACCGTGACAATGGTTTCAGAGTTTTTGTCGTATTGATGTAGTACCCTTTGCAGTTTGAGGTCGGCGGTACTGCTGGCCTTGATGTGGCGTAGATGTTGCTGCAAGGCATCGAGAACGTCTTTTGGAAAAATGGTTTCGGTCATGAAAGGCAGCAATAACACTGTAAATCGGTTTTGCCATTCGGGGCCGTGGGGTTGCGTGTTCTTGAATCCAAATTGCTGATACACATCGTAATGAGCCACCTCATGGACGTAGGTGATGAGCATTTGGTAAGGGTTAAGGTCGAGGTTAAGGGTGATGGTACAGATGCCGTTTTTGGCTCGTGGCGGACGGAAGTCGCCCAATTTGGATGTGCGAGGCCGCTTGAAGTGCAGTTTGAAGCGGCGTTGGCTGTAAATCTCGCCCACCATGGCCACTGATGCCTCTGGAAAAAAGCGTTTTAGCAATTCAAGTTCTTCAGGCTTCATCGCTCACAAGCAGTGTATTTTCAGGGTTTTCTTGTGGCGTGTAGCTCCACTTGGTGCAGGTGTTGCAATTGCGGGGCGTGCGCCGGCGGCCAGGTACTTCTTGGGTCTTGCAAGAGGTAGCCATCATAGTAATACCTAACACCAATAATATCAATAATTTCCTGTTCATTTCGCTAACCAATTGGCTGGATTCTGTCGGCTTTGTTCCTTCAGCAGTTCGAAGTGTAGTTCGGTCTTGTTCTCGGTTTTGCTGGTGTGTACCGTGCCGAGGTTTTGCTTGGTCTTCACCTTGTCGCCGCGCTTGACAACGACATTTTCAAGGTTGGAATACACCGTGAAATACTCGCCGTGACGGACGATAACCACCGTGTTGCTGCCCGTCAGCTTGGTGACGCTAGCCACCTCTCCGTTGAAGACGGCACGCGCCGATGCGCCTGAATTGGTGGCGATGTCGATCCCGTTGTTGGTGACGGTGACCTTGTCGGAAACCATGGAAGCGTGTTTGCCGTATGACGACGAAATCACGCCGCGTTCCACAGGCCAAGGCAAATTGCCCTTGTTGCTGACGAAGCTCGTCGAGAGAGATTTCTCGGCGGGGGTCAGGGCCATACCTTTCTCCTTGGATGCCGGTGCCGGGGTGGTGGTTGTTTTGTTTTTGTTGGTGCCGGCTTTCTTCTCGGCTTCCTTCCTTGCTTTTTCTTCTTCCGCGCGGCGCCTTTCGTTGGCCAACCGAATTTCCTCTGCGATGATGTCGTCAATGGCCTTTTGTAGTTGTTTGGCTTGTTGTTGCTTGTCCTTGATATCTTGTTGGATGTTACCTTCCTTCTTTTTTAGGTTGGCCACCTGACGGTTCAGTTCTTCCTTTTCTTTCTGTAAAGCAGATTGTTGCACTTTTTCGTCGGCGAGCATGGCGGCGCGTTCCTCGCGGGCTTGTTGGCTGGCTTCCACCTCGCCGCTAATGCGCCGTTCGGTGTTGGCGATTTGGTCCATTTTCAGCTTCCTCGCATCGGTGAACTCACGGATGTAGCGCAGTCGCCTGAAGGCTTGGTTGAAGTCTTTCGAAGCGAAAACAAAGCCCAAACGTTCGTAATGGCTACGGTTTTTGTTGGCAAAAACGACCATTTTGGCATATTCTTTTTGTAACTTGCTGAGATCAGAATTGAGGCTCTTGATGTTGCTTTGGCCTGCCTTGATTTCCCCGTCCAAGACGGCAATCTGTTCGTCATAGGCCTTGATGAGCTTCTCGCGCTGCTTGATTTTCTTGTTCAAGAGAGTGACTTCGTTCAGGGTCATTTCCTTGTCCTTGGTGGTCTTTTTCAGCAGTTGGTTGGCGGTAGAAATCTCCTTCTGCAAGGACTGGATTTCCTTCTCCAACTGGCCCTTTGACTTGCCTTTCGCTTTTTGCGCAAACGATGGCGTTACAAAAGCCAACAATAACAAAACCAATATGATATGAAGTTTTTTCATTTCTTTTGCGGCAGGTAGAAGCGCTCCAACTTGTCGGTGATTTTCAGAGGAAATGTTGTCTTTTCGTCAAGCTTGATGTTGGTGTATTTGATTTTGGCGGACAGGTTGCCCATCATGAAGGTTTTCAACTGCACCGTTTGGTTCTCAACGGGCGCAAGGCCTTCGTTATTGTCCAAAAGCAAAGATTGTACCAATGGCAGGCTCAAAGGTAGGCCCAGTTGTTCGGAAACCGAGTCCAATGGTTCGACCAAATAACTCTTTTCCAATCGATTAAGCACCCAGATCGAATCATTGCTGATTTTGGCACGTAGCACTTCCACGCCAATCGTGGCCGTCACATTGAGCCAAATGAGGCTGTCCTTGCGCATCCTGAGCTGACCCGACAAATCGTTAAATGCCAATTCGTTGCCTTCGGCTTGAATGGCTATGTTCGCGGAGAGCCATTCAAAAGCTTGGGGTTGAGGTGGTGCCAAGGTTTTCTTACGTGCTGAGCAGGAGGCTAACAGCAACGCTGAGCAGAAGAATAGGATTGCTATTTTTAGTTGGTGAGGCATATACTAATTCAATAAACCTTCGATGATTGGAAACTGGCCTATTTTCTTGCCTGCAAAAATACACATTTTCGGGATATCGCGTTGTCTTGTAGAAACAAATCTGCCGCGAAGCACTTTGGACTTTAAAGCCTCATGCCGACAGTAAACTCCATCATGGAGGCGTTGGCGAAATTGTGTGCCTTGCAATCGACGGCGACGAAAAGCCCCGCCAGTTTCGGGAAGTTGAATTTCATGCCAACCCGTTGATAGAAAAGCCCTTCCTGGTCGTGCAGACCCGAGTGTTTGTGCAGGTAGATGCCGAAATTGCCAAACGCGGTGAAATTACCATAATGGAATTGCTGCAGCAGGCTGAGTCCGCAACTGAAGGCGTCGTAATGGCCATATTCGTCCACGGCTTCGTCGCCATAAAGGACACGCTCGAACTCTTCCACGCGCTGGAGATACATCTGGTCGGTGTGGTACAAGTCGATATTGAGGCCTGAAGAGACATTCGGGAAGTAGCGGTAGTTGATGCTGCCACCAGCGGTTAGGATGGGCCAGGGTGTGCTGGTGCCGAAAACTTCCCATTCAGTGTAGCTTCGGTGAAGACCGCCACCAATATAAACTTCTCCAAAAAGACGGCGCACCTCTGTCCATGACTCGGGTTGATATTTTTTGAAGCGCGGCGGCGGAGTGTTGTAGTAGCGCAGCGAGAGACTCGCTCCATTCCCGTTCAAACCTCGGTTGGGGCACGAAAGGTAACCCGTCGAGCAATGCTCAATATGGGCGCCAATACCCACTTCCAACCGCTCAGTGAACCGGAATTTTGCCTTGAGTCCGATGCGTGCGAAAATAAGTAATGGTGACGATACGGCGGTATTCAGCGGATTGATTTCAGGGTTATGAATGACATCGCTTAAACCCAAGCCGAGTTGTCCGTCTAAACCAAGTGAAAACATCTTGGTCCTCAGAAAGTCGCCTTCCATGAAGCTGCTCAAATTGACGACGCTTCCTAAGTGCGACTCGCCGCTGTATTTCAAGGTAGACAAGCCCATCCAGCCAAAGGAGAAGCCGACGTTTGGGAAACCGTATAGTGCGGCGTAAGGGTGGTCGTTTTCGGTCGTTTGGTAAGCGATGCGCACATCGGCGACGGGATAGTTATAACTGGCCAACATTTCATCATAACCGTCGAAAGAATTGACAATGGTGCCCACTCCGCCTTGCACGGCAATGTTCCATTGTTTTTGGGCGTGGAGCAAGTTCCCTGCCATTGCCGCCCAAAGCAGCACTAATCCTGTCGCGATTCGAGAAAGTCTTTTTTTTCCCATGTTGTGATGTGGAATAGGCTTATTCAGCGTGCAAAAATAGTGATAAATTCGCCAATTCCAATGGTTGGCCTCATTTTTTCAGTTTGTCCATGATGGCCTCGTAGTGTTTGGTGTAGGTTTCGTCGGGTTCTTTCAGCAGTTTCAGGGCCTTGCTCATGTACTTTTCCGCTTCTTTGTAGTCGCCTTTCATGTAGAGCACCCAAGCGTGAGTGTCCAAGTAAATTGGGTTGTCGGGCTCGGCAGCGACGGCCTTCGATGACATCTCAAGAGCTTTATCCAAGTCTTGGTTTTTCACAGAGAGATAATAAGCGTAATTGTTGAGTACCAATACGTTGTCTGGATCGTTGCGCAAAGTACGTTCGTAGGCTTCGAAGGCTTTTTCCTCTTCGCCTTGCTCGTGGTAAAGGTCGCCCAAAAAAGCATCAAAATTGGCCATTTGTACTTTGTCGGAGGTGTATCTCCTACCCTTTTCCAAATAAGTGATGGCTTCGTCGTTGCTTTTTAGGACGGCGTTCGCCACGCCGGCATACCAATAGAAAACGGGCTGCATAGGGTAGTATTTCAGTGCCTTGGTGGCATGGTCGCGGACGGCCTCATTCTCGTTCAGCCTTGATTCACTGATGATTAGATTTTGCCACGAGAGGAAATCGGTGCTGTCGATAGCGAGCGATTTCTTGTAATAGGTCCTTGCCAAGGAAGGGTTTTCGGTGACGATATAATAGGAACCCAAAATCAAGTAGCCGATCTTGCTTTCAGGGTGGGTCTCGGTGAAGGCGAGTCCGCATTGCCGCGCCTGCTCGTCCATATCGCTCGCGTTTTGGTTTTTGTTCATCCAATAGTCGTAGATGCTGGCCTTTGTGTTGAGGTCGAGGTTCTTGTTTCGGATGGCCGAAATCAGCTCGTTAAAGGCTTTCTCCCTGTCTCCCGTTTTATCGTAAAACTCCAGCAATGAGATACTTACATACGGGTCTTCGGGGCTGATTTCCTTGATTTTCTCGTACATGAGCAAGGCATCCTTGTCCTTGCCGTTCTCGGAATAGACCTGCGCCAACATGCTGTAATAGCGTGTGTTCTCGGGGTTCAGTTTGATGAGTTTTTCCAATTCGGCCACCACCTTTTTCGTGTCGCCTTTTTGTTTCAAGAGACTAAGACGTTGCTCGGTGATGAAGTCGTTCTCCCCGACTTGTTTCTCCAGCAAATCTATCTTGTTCAAGGCTTTATCATATTGTTCCGTAACCAAATAAGCGTCAATGAGTTCGCCGAGCAGGTCGGGGTCATCGGGATATTTGGCGGTCAGCATTTCATAAAGTTGTATGTAGTCGTTATATTGCTCCAAGTTGCGGTAAAACTGGCCGAGACGTATTTGGTACCACTTGTTCTCAGGGTCAAGGTTGGCGGCCTGCTGAATCATTCGGAAGGCGTCCTCCAAGCGGCCGGCGTTGTAATATTGCTCGCAGAGTTCGAACATCGAAGCGGCATCGTCGGGCATGTAACGCAGTGCCTGCTCGAAATTGCGGATGGCACCTTCGGTGTCCTCGCGGTACTTGCTCTGGAGGCCGTTAGAGAAGTGGATGGCGTTCTTGCGTTTATCGGGCTTGTCCTTGAATTCGGATTCGATTTGCTGAGCGAAAACGCTAGCTCCAAGGCTACTTAAAAGAAGGAAGAAGAATACTTTTTTCATTGGTTTTCAGTTTTTTCCGGTGTGACCAAAGCCACCAGCGCCGCGTTCGGTTTCAGACAAGGCTTCCACTTGCACCACATCAGCCTGCTCGCATTTTGCAAAGACCATCTGCGCGATGCGGTCGCCACTGTTGATGGTGAAGGGCTTGTCGGATAAGTTGATGAGGATGACGCAAATTTGCCCGCGATAATCTGCATCGATGGTGCCAGGAGAGTTCAAGACAGTGATACCGCTTTTCAGGGCCAGTCCGCTGCGCGGGCGTACCTGCCCTTCGTAGCCTTCAGGGATTTCCATGTAAAGACCTGTAGGCACGAGGCCGCGCTGCATAGGCTCAAGAGTGAAAGGACCTTCGGGCAGAAAGGCACGCAAGTCCATGCCGGCCGAGTTTTTCGTCTCGTAAGCAGGTAAGTGGTTATTTGAGGTGTTGACGATTTTGAGTTGCATGGTGAAAGTTTTGTTTATAACGCAAAAATAGTGTTTTTATTTGAATAGGTGTGTTTTTTACAATTTTCGGTTTATTTGCCCGTAAATATCAAAAAATCATGGGTTTCGGGTGATTATACGCTAATTATACTCTTATATTTCCCCGTAACTATAGATTTTTCAAATTTTTTATTCCTTGAACAAATCCTCCATGGTTATCACTTGCTGGATGATGTCGGCGTGGGCGGTGCGCTTCAGGCCGTAGATGGTCACCAAGGTGATAATAAAACAATTACAAACCACAAATATAACAAGCGATTTTTTTGTAATATCACCGGCACAATTGGAATATATCGACGGTGTTTTTAGCAAAAACTTTGCCGATTCAATGAATATGAGAACCTTTTCTGGGCGTATTTGCGAAATAGCCCGCGAATCTTTACGCGCCGCATTAAAGGCGGCAAAAAAGATGGGCGAACATCACTAAATATTATATTGATACAACACAATATTTTAAAAAGCGGCACATTTCTGTACCGCTTTTATTTCTTTGAAACAACTTTAATGGCTACGGCCGTTACGACAATTGTTTCTTGGCAATGCCATCGTCCCTTTGCAAACCTGCGGTTGAGTGGCTTTTGAACTGTTTTTGCCTATCTCGGGCCTCACGTAATATCCCTGGGACACAAGGTAATCACGCTGAAGTTCCGCGATACCCATTTTGTGCATATTCATACTATCTTCTTTTGGTAAAATTTCATGTGGCCGAATTCCCCAATACCCATGTAATTTTGAAAAACGCGAAAACCGTGGTCTTAAATTCTGACATAACGCAGTATAAGTATCTGGAGTCCAAGAATTTCCACAAACCAATCGAATGGCAAGATATATCGTATCATACGCTGGATCATTTTGATACCGTTGTAACGTATCAAATGGAACCAACTCCGCCCCACCTTCATAATAAAAATAAACAACTTTGCCACCATTCGGAATAATTGTGTCCCCCTGAACAATGGTGTCGTTTGGTGTTGGAACAATTGTATCATTGGGGTTAATCGGTGTAATTGTATCCGTGGGTGTCGGTGTTATGGAATCGCCCGGCACCACCGGTGTAATTGTATCCGTGGGTGTCGGTTCTGGTGTGGGTGTCGGTTTGGGTTCTTTTTGGCAGGATGTTGGCCACACCAGTACCATCAGTGCCAGGAAGAGAAAGCCTAATCCTATTGCTTTGTATCTTGTTTTCATGGTTGATGTATTTTGTTTATCGGCACAAAAATAGCCACTTTATTGTATGTTGTTTCTTTTCTATAGTATCCATTTTGGCTACAGTGTCCATATTGGTTACACTTTTTCTTGGAATTCTTCAGAAAGGTCGTGGAAGAAGTCATGGTGCAGCGCATTGGAGATACGCAAGAGCAGTGCAATGTCAATGTTGTCCTTGTGGAAAATCTTGTGCACATGGGTACGGGTGCAGCAAACGTCGGCGGCCAATTGGGTGGCCGTAATGCCTTGCTGTCGCATGACTTCCTTGATATGTTGCCCGATGTGCATAAAAAGCGTGGAATTGATTTCTTGCTTGACATCCAGGGCTACCACACCCTCCACAATCTAACAAGTCATTCCACGCCGTGCTACACGGCGTTTAATAACTTATCCTTGATTGTGGTGGCCTTAAAAAAGGCACAATGGTAGTTTGGATGTCAAGGACAGCTATAAACGCTATCTTTTAATTATGTTGGTTTGTTTTCTATTTCTTCTTTTTTCGTGTTTTGTTTTTATGATGGTAGTTCTTCTTCCAAATAAGAGTACACATAGCCAGGACTTTGAAAGAACAATCCAGTTTCAGGATTGGCTATCTTTTGGAAAGTCGTTGATTCATAATAGCATCTGAAGGCATCGTCCATACTCATACCTTTACGCTCCATCAACAAAGCTATCAAATCTTTCGACAAGGTCTCTTTCAAATACCTAAATTCTGCTGGCGTTACATTCATAGCTTCTTCAGTTTTGAGATGGACAAAGGCGTACAAAATGCATATTGAAAAGTGATACCTTTGTAATATTCAAGGTTTTTGAGAAAAGCATCAAACGAGATTTTCCTTTCCCTTAGATCACGAATCTGGACGCCAACCGTATCGTTAGCAATCGGTCCATAGACCAAGTCGAAGTCATGAAAGAAATCTTGCTTTTCATCGCGGTTGTTGTAAACAAATTCTGCCCATTCTTCCGTATAGTTCTCAAAGCGTTTGACTTTCAACAAACCCAAATCCGTGTTGTTAAACTCGAAAACGGTGATACGTGCTTCTCCTCCACTGGTCAGTACTTTGAACTTGGCCATTTCCTGTGCTTGTTGTTCATCTGCTGAAAGATAGAAAGCCTTACCAAAATCTTTGTACGGGCGAGATTTGGCAAGGTCGATTTCCTCAATAGCCATATTTGAACCATGATACAACAACATTATAATGTCCCTCCATGTCTTCTGCAATATGAGGCCATACCATCAACGCTGTCGGCAAACGAGAGTGTGTGCATGATATCATAGCATTGTTCTATGAGTTTCATACCCTCATGTCTATCAATATATTGGAACGAATCTTTTTCCGAAAGGCCAAACTTTCTTGCAAACTCGTTCACCAAGGCAATTGTGTATTCAATAATATTTAGTGTTCGTTTCGACATGGTTTTGCTGTTTTACTTTATTCTGCAAAAATACACATTTTTTCAAATAAACATCATCTCCGTTTCTTTACCAAAGCCAAAACGCTCCTAACCAAATCCTTCTCCATCCAGCAGATGAAGGCAAAGAACACCAACAGCAGCCCCGTGTTGACAACCAAAGTCAAGATGGTGCTTTCGATGTGGATGTTCTTTTGCACGAAGAACAAGGCGATGGCGAGGGCAAAATAGATGAAGGCGGTCTTCAAATCGTATGGTATCGGGGCTTTCTTCTGTCCCACGAAATAAGACAGCACCATGCAAACGCCGTAGCCTGCGAAGCCACCCCAGGCACAGGCCATGTAGCTGTATTTGGGTACAAAAATGAAATTGATAGCCAAGAGCACTACACAGCCAATGGCGGAGAAAATGGCGCCCCACCAGGTCTCGTCGGTGAGTTTGTACCAGAACGAGAGGTTGAAATAAATGCCCATGAAAATCTCGGCCATCATCACGATAGGCACTACACGCAGGCCCTCGCGGTAGTCTGCGCCCACAAGATATTGCAACAGAGGCATGTACATCACCACGGCGAGGAAAGCCAACAGTGTGAAAATGATGAAGTATTTCATCACCTTAGCTTGGGTCGTCTTGTCTTCAGTGTCGCGCTTGCCGCCGAAGACAAATGGCTCGTAGGCATAGCGAAAAGCCTGCGTAATCATCGCCATAATCATCGCAATCTTGACGCAAGCGCCATAGATGCCGAGTTGTTCCTCGCCCTCCAAACCTGGGACGATTTTCTTGAAAACAATCTTGTCGGCCACCTGGTTGAGGATGCCGGCCAAGCCCAAAAGCAGGATGGGCCAAGTATATTTCAGCATTTGTTTCAGCAAGTTACGGTCGATGCCGTAACGGAGCTTCTTGATTTCGGGGACAAAACCGACAAAGACCAACGTGGTGCAGATCAAGTTGGCGATGAAGATATAACCCACCTGATAACTGGTTTGATACCAGCCCATCATGGCGGGATAGTGTTCTTTCAGGAAAGGTGCTAGATAGAAGATGAATAGATTGAGCAACAGACTCATGACGATAAAGGAGAGCTTCAGCGTCATGAACTTGATGGGACGGTTTTCATAACGTAACCGCGCAAACAGAATGGATTGGAACGCATCGAAAGCCACGATGATGGCTATGATTTCCACAAACTCAGGATGCAAGGCATAATCCAAAGCACCAGCAATGGGCTTCAGGAACAATGACACCAAAATCAGGAAAATCAGCGAGACAAAGCCGACGGAAAGTCCGGCGGTGGAGAAAGCCTTGTCGGGATTGACGTTTTCCTTGTTGGAGAAGCGGAAAAAGGTGGTTTCCATGCCGAAGGTAAGAAGGACCAAGAGCAAAGCGGTATAGGCGTATAGGTTGGTCACGATGCCGTAGCCTCCCGATTCGGCAGCCATCCTATGGGTGTGGATGGGCACGAGCAGATAGTTCAAGAACCTTCCGATGATGCTGCTTAGGCCGTAAATGGCGGTCTGTTTCGCAAGAGAGCCTAATTTGTTTTCTGCCATTGGGTTGCTGTTTGGTTTCAGTAACGCAAAAATAGGGAATTTTGTTGTACTATCGCCTATTAACTTTTCGGCAATTCTATGGTAAACTCTGTTCCAACGTTTTCCTTGCTCTCGAAAGAAATCGTCCCGTTGGCGGCCTGCACGATGTTATAGGTCAGCGAGAGACCCACACCAGAGCCGCCCGTTTTGGTTGTAAAATTGGGCAGGAAAATCTGGCTCTTATCTTCATCCTTGATGCCCTTGCCGTTATCTTTTACCTTGATAATGAATATGGTATCTGTGACTTGCAGTGAAACTTCAATCTTGCCATTGGGCTTACTTCCGATGGCTTGCACGGCGTTCTTGACCAAGTTGCCGACGGCGCTGTTGAGATTGGTCTTGTCTCCGTTGAAAGTATGGTCTTTAGACCTGTCGTATAGATAGCTGAAAGTGATGTTTTCCGTGTTGTCATAAAGGTTCACCACATTGCCGACCAACTCCGCTAAATCAAGCGGTTGAGGATGATTTTCGGGCAGTTTTGCATAGCGCGAGAACGAGGCGGCAATGTCGGAGAGGGCGTCAATCTGTTCGATTAGAGTATTAGAAATGCGTTGTGTCTGCTCTGGCGTGGCTTTGCCGTTTTCGATGTTGCGTTGCAGCATTTGCACGCTAAGGCGCATCGGCGTGAGCGAGTTCTTGATTTCATGCGCCACCTGTCGTGCCACACCGCGCCATGCTGACTCTGCCGTGGTGCGTTTCAGTTCGGCGGCGCTCTTTTCCAACTCTATGATAAGTTGATTGTATTGCTTCACCAACGCTCCGATTTCGTCGTTGCCCTTCCAATCAATGGGTTCGTTCTTTTGGTCGATTTTGATGCCGCGCATCTTATTCTGTATCAATGCCAAAGGCTGTGTCAATCGCTTCGTGACGCTAAGCACAAAAATCAGCGCAATGCCCAACAAAACGAGAATGATATTAATATAGGTGAGCATGAAATTCCATATTTCTTTGTGCAGGTCGGTGACGGACGAGAAATAGGGCGTATTGAGATAGGCCAAGGTGTTGCCGCCCGTGTCGGTCATTGGGATGTAAGCCGACTCATAGCTGCCTTTGCCTAGATGCTCCTCATGGGTGTAGTATAGCGCCTTGTTGCGGTGCATTTGGTAGAAGGCTGCGGCGTTCATAAGGGGCGCCTGCAGGTTCAATTCATTGATTTCTGGCCTTGTTGTGGCGATGAGCATCCCATCCAAACCGTAGAGATTCAAATCAGTGAAGAAAGTGGCGGAATAGTGTTGCAGGATTTCGGTCCATGAGTCGCGCGAGGTGTTTCCGATCATGGTGGTCAAATCAAGGTCGTTCTCCATTTCCAAGGAAAGCGTGCGCGTGGTCTCGAATTGCGCGGACATGGTCTTTTGGTTGTACACGCTGCGCATGTAGACTACAGAAACCGGCCCGATGGCGAGGAAAGACAATGCCAAGGTGAACAGCACGACGCTCTGCAAACGCTGGCGGAAGCTGTGCGTTTTTTCGGTTTCTTTAGGACGCAATATCCAGAAAATGAGGAGATACGGTACCATCATTCCCAAAAAGAATAGCGCAAATGGTGCCGTTGTTTCCGACCAACCTTTGCGCGGCGTACTGATAACCAAGGCGCTGTTTTCGCCATATTTGACAGTGTAGTGCTTGTGGCCTTGCGCAAAGTTGAAGTCATGATCTTTTCCGCCTTGTTTGCTCAGGAAATTCGGATAGATGTAACGTCCGTATTTGTAGACTAATACCTGGTCACGATAGTTGGCCACCGAGTAGTCGTATGGCCGTCGGCTGTTGCTTTCTTGCAAAAGCTGTGGGAAACCGAAACCTTCTGGTGCAATGGGTTTGTAGAACTCGAAATAAAGCGTTTTATGTTGCAATGAATCCGTCGATTGGATGTCTAGCTTTCCCAAATAATTGGGATCAAGTGTGTAATAATCAATAAAATACAGGTTTTCTCCTACCATTTTCTGGCTGTTGTTGGCCAACTTTTCGAAGAAATAGTCATCGCAATCGGAGACATAGCCTTCGGGCTGAATAGTGATTTCCTCGTCAGGGTCACACAAAGTCAAGGAAGCGGTATAGGCTTTCATGGTTTCGTCGAAAAGAAGCTCCTTAGAATAACCGAGCACTACATCTGCCAAAACATTACTTTCGGCGAATAGCATCTCGCGCAGATTGGTGTCTGAGGCTATTGTTTCCGCGAAAACCACATAGGATTCTTCAAAACTTGTATCTCGTTTATTCAATAGATTTTCAGCCGTTTCCACCATCCTTTCGTTCTCTTTCCGCGTTTCGATATGGTTATAAACATAGGTGGCAATTATTGCCAACAGAATGATTGCAGCTACTCCAATTTCAACCGGAAATTTGTTTTTTGATTTTCGCAAGTTCTCTTTTTTCGTCTTCGAAAATACCATGGCTACACCTATGGTCACGAGCACTGCAAAAGGCAAGTGCCAAAGATAGCCATATGGACTTTTAAGCCTTGGTTTTCCTATGATTTTACATTTTGCCATGCACTTGCCATCGAGGTTTAAGACGTCAAAATCACCTTCGTTCGGGCGCAGTAACATCGGTATTTCAATGAACATGGAAAATGGTTTGAATCCATTTTCAAAATACTGGTTTTCAATTCGATAATGCGTATTAAGCAACTTGAATAGATAGTAAATCGTACTTCCTTTTTCCACCGATTTGAAGTAATAGTCTCCAGACGGAACGCTACAAATCGTATCCTGACCCACCGTAATGCGTCGTTTTACTAATTTAGGATGAAGTTCATTATTGTTCCAGTAGGTCAAAGAATCATTGTGAAAGACGAATATTCCTGTTCCGCTTTTCTTTATTTCTGATAAGTTAAGCCCTTGATCAATAAGGTTTTGCATCTCCATATCCATCTTCAACACCGATTTCTGCACTTCTTTACTCAAAACTTCAGGTTGTAGGGTATGATAGATGAGTAAACCCATTCCTAACCATAAGATAAATCCTATGGATGCCAGGATTATTCCGATTCTTTTACTTCTGCGGATTTCGTTCATGATTTTTTCTCAAAGATATACACCAGACTTGACCATTCTCCGTTCTTCCGTGCTTTTAAGTTGGAAATCAGGCCTCTAGCGACGCCTCTTACCAAGGGCAAAGAATTTTTTTTATATTGCTCGCTCATGTAGGAAATGTAATAAGCATCCCATCTAAGTTTATTGGTTTCAATGAGTCGTAATTGACTGTTTTTGAATATATTAGCGATAGATTTCCTGCAAAAGTGGCTTAGATGACGCGGCACATCATAAGCCGCCCATTTTTCTTTATAAAATGTAGCGTCGTAAGACTTAAAATTGGGCAAGGCTAACACTAAACGTCCTCCTTTTTTCAATAATCGTTGCAAATGCGCGATTTCGGTTTTCAGATCGTCGACGTGTTCCAAAACATGCCACATGGTAATCAAATCGAAGCTTTCATTGGCTAATTCCTCAATTTGTTCGGGCACATAAACCTGAGCTTTTGTCCGCTTTTTTGCAATGGCTTTTGCCTCTTCCGATGGCTCTATACCAAAAGTTTCCCAACCTTGAGTTTCCATTACGTGCAAGAAATCTCCTACACCACAACCAATATCCAAAATTCGTCCTGGCTTCAAAGCTAAAGTTGCCATCTTGCTCTTGTTTTTGAGGTTGATGGACTTCACTCGTTCGTAGATTCTTGGAATAAACCCTTGCTTGTTTTCTTGATGGCTGTAGTATTCCTCCGATTTGTAGTAAGCTCCAATTTTGTCTTTTGCTGGACGAGGTTCTGTGAACAACAGTCCACAATCCTGACATTGGTAGATTTGAAAGTCTTCTTTGGTCAAAAATTCATCTTTCAATGACAAATAGATTTGCGTATTTTCTGATTCACACCAAGTGCATTTTTTGTTCATGGTTTCCTTTGTTTCATGTGGAACATTTGTGCTATCTTCCTAAGAATATGGCTAATACGTTAATATCGGCCGGTGAAATCCCGCTGATTCTTGAGGCTTGACCCAATGTTTCAGGTTGGTAACGGTTCAGCTTTTCCCGCGATTCGTATGACAAAGACTGGATGTTGTGAAAATCGAAGTTTTTAGGCAGTTTTACGCTTTCCAAACGTCTAAGTTTATCGGCGAGTTCGTCCTCTTTTTCAATATAGCTGTCGTATTTGATTTGGATTTCCGCCTCTTCGAGACATTCTTTCATAAACCTGTCTTCGGTCTTGTAAATTTCCAATGAGGGCAAACCCTCAATCAGGTCGGTGAGATTCAGTTGTGGGCGCAACAAAATATATGCCAATTTGACCTTTTGCTCGATTCTTGTGCTACCATTGCGTTCTAATATGCCATTGATTTCGTCTGGATAGGCGTAGGTTTCCCTCAAAAAAGCTTTAATTTCCTCTACTTTTTGCTTTTTCTCGAGAAATTTCTGATAACGATCTTCTTTCGCCAATCCCATCGAATGTGACATCTCTGTCAAACGGGCGTCGGCATTGTCTTGTCTCAATAAAATCCGGTGCTCTGCCCTGCTAGTGAACATTCTGTATGGTTCATCCACACCCTTGGTGATAAGATCGTCGATAAGCACGCCAATGTAAGCTTCATATCGTGATAGCACCAAAGGTTTGTTGTCTTTTAATGCCAAACTCGCATTAATACCCGCCATCAGACCTTGACAAGCCGCTTCCTCGTAACCCGTCGTCCCGTTGATTTGACCTGCAAAATACAGGCCATGCACGAGCCTTGTTTCCAAGGAATGATGCAGTTGTTCTGGCGGGAAATAGTCGTATTCGATAGCGTAACCAGGACGATAAATCTTGGCCTTCTCGAACCCCACGATTTGCCTAAGTGCCTCATATTGTATGTAATCTGGCAGTGAAGAACTGAAACCATTAAGGTAGTATTCTTCAGTCGTCCAGCCTTCGGGTTCGACGAAAAGTTGATGGCTTTCCTTGCCTGAAAAACGTTCAATTTTATCCTCAATGCTGGGGCAATATCTCGGCCCCACGCCTTGGATCCTGCCATTGAACATGGGTGAATATTTAAAGCCTTTGCGCAAGGTTTCATGCACTTTCAGAGAGGTATGCGCTATCCAGCAACTCCTTTGTTTTTGTATTTTGAAGGGTTCTGTATAGGAAAAACCAACCACTTCTTCATCGCCTTTTTGCTCGATAAGCTTGCTGAAATCTATTGTTCTACCGTCAATACGGACGGGCGTTCCTGTCTTTAGGCGTTTTACCTCAAAGCCAAGGTCTTTCAGTTGTTCTGAGATACCATGGCTGGCCACTTCTCCCATCCTGCCGCCCGAGAAATGCAGCTCGCCAATGTGAATCAAACCGTTCAAAAAGGTACCGTTGGTGAGGATAACGGCTTTGCTTTTGATAGGACCGCCCATCGCCGTGATGACGCCCTTCACTTGGTCGCCAGCCACTAACAGACCTGTCACCGTGTCTTGCCAGAAGTCGACATTGTGCGTTTTTTCCAACATACTGCGCCATTCGGCGGAAAACATCATCTTGTCACTTTGGCAGCGCGGACTCCACATGGCGGGACCCTTCGACTTGTTGAGCATCCTGAATTGGATCATGGTGCGGTCGCTGACGATGCCGCTGTAGCCCCCCATCGCATCAATTTCGCGCACGATTTGTCCCTTGGCGATGCCGCCCATGGCGGGATTGCACGACATGCTAGCCATCAGGCGCAAATCCATCGTGACGAGCAAAACCTTGCTGCCCATGTTGGCCGCTGCCGCTGCTGCTTCGCATCCAGCGTGACCGGCGCCTACAACGATGATATCATACGGTTCAAAATACATTTTCTTGTCAGTGTTTCACGGGAAACAATTTATTTATCTTTTTGATTGTCAATTAACTAAATAACATATTCAACGCTTCTTCTTCCTTTTCACGCATCATTTTTTCCTCTTCCTCAGTATGGTCATCGAAGCCAATCAGATGCAGCACGCCATGGATGATGACACGGTGCAATTCACTCTCGTAGCTGCGCCTAAAAGTTTCAGCATTCTCCTTGATACGGTCGATGCTGATGCAAAATTCACTCGAAAGCACAGTCTCACAATCAGTCAGCGGAAAGGTGACAATATCGGTGTAGAAGTCGTGCCCAAGGCGTTCTCGGTTGATTTCCAACAGCTTTTCGTCGCTACAAAAATAGTAGTACAACTCTCCTACCCGTTTGCCATATCCTTGTACCACCGCCTCAATCCAAGCCTTGACTTTCTGAGGCTCGATAGGCGGCATCTCCACGTCCAATGTGCTGAATCTGATCATTTTAATGCGTGTTTTTCTTCAAATAATACTCGTTGATCTTTTCTTTATAATAAGGTGCGTACTCAATCGGATTGGTCTTCAGGAACTCTTGGTTTTTCTTGAGAGTCTGCTCGTAGAGGAATTCGTCAATCTTACGGTCAAAATGCGAGCCTTTATATTCATTGGACTTGCGTTTCTCCTCCTGTTCGCGTTTCTCCTGCGCCTTCTGCGATTCCAACATTCGCGACTCGATTCTCTGGCTGCGCTCAATGGTCTGGCGTGTCAGCTTTTTGTTCACCAACTCCTCCTCCAACTTCTCCATGTCTTTGATGATTTCGTTCAGGCCGTCATCGCCAATTTGCCCGTTTTCCTTCATCTCGTTGAGCATCTGCTGCATTCCCTGTCGAAGCATCTCCTGCTCGGCGGCCATGCGCGCAAATTCTTCGCTCATAGCATTTTGTTGCTGTTCGCCGGACTGGTTCATCTTCTTTTGCATCTGTTTCAGTTGTTCGCTCAATTGCTGTTGCAGTTGTTGCATGTTCTTCATGCTTTGGCTGCCTTGTCCCGACTTGGGCTTCATGCTGTTCATAGGCATTCCCATGGCCTCCATGTCGTCTTCCATGTTTTCAAGCGATTCGGCTAGCATCAGGGCGAGGTTGTTCATCGACATCATCGCGGTTTGCTGGTGCCTGACGGCCTGCGAAAGCTTCAAATCATTGAGGTATTTCAAAGCATTAGAGGTCTGGTTTTCAATAGTATGCAGTTCATCAAAGACGAAGTTCTGGACGGCAGGCTGACGCATGGCGATGTTGCGGAGCGAGTCGCGGACTATGTTGAAGTTGTCGGCCACCTCCTTTTGCATAACGAGCTTTTCCACCAACGACGGGTCATCGGTGCGTAAGCTCCCGATTTCGGTCATGAGGGCTTCCTGCTCATGCGAGGCATGGACGACATTTTCGAGCAAAATACGAAGCAAATGCGCGTCCTCAGCCATCTGTTCCATGCCCTCCATCTGCATCATGGCCATCATGCTTTGGGCCATCTGTTGCATCTTTTGGCCCGCATTCTGCTTCTGTTGCTGCGACTGCTGCTGGTCGCCATTCTGTTCGTTTTGCATGGCATCGTCGAGGTCTTGCTCGATACTCTCCTCCATCTCCTTGTCCTTTTCCATGTCGAAAGGCTGCTGCAGGTCTTGGTTTTTCTCCAAAAGCTGGTCGAGTTCGTCCATCATCTTCTCAAACTCCTCTTTGGCTTCTTCGGCGGATTTTTGGTCGTTCTTCTCCCCTGCTTGTTCTTGGTTTTCAGAGGCTTCCTTTTGCAGTTCCTCGCCTAATTTGTCCAACTTCTCGGCCAAGTCGTTGAGGTCTTTTTCCATCTTCAACTGCTCCAACAAGGCCAAATTTCGGTCGAGAAGCTCTTGCATCGACTGGTTGTTTTTCTTGATGTCCTGCATCATCTGTTGCATCTGCTCGCGCGGCATGTCCTCAAGCAACTTATCAATTTGCTCCATGAGTTTCTGCAACTCCTCTGGAATCACCTCATTGAAAAGCTTGTTGATTTGCTCCTGTTTCTTGATGAGGTCTTCGTTGCCCAAGTCGTGTTCCTTCATGAAATCGGACAGCTTTTCTTGCTCTTGCTGCAACTTATTCCATTCATCCTGAATCTGTTGCTGCTTCTCCAACAGATCTTTCATCTTCTCCTTGTCCGACCAGTCCAAGTCTTTCTTTTGGAAGAGGTCTTGCAGCATCTTTTCAATCTCATCTTGAAGTTTGTCGGCCTCTTGCGACTTCTCCGAAAGCCGCTCCATGATGTCTTCCGACTGTTCATTGGCAATGCTGTCCAAGGCGGATTCAGAGGGTTTGTAATAGGTGAAAGTCTCGGAGCGCTTCGATTTCGGGCCGTGGAAACCGTCGTTGTCCCATACTTCAAAATAGACCTCCATGTTCTGTCCTGGCATGATGCCAAGGCTGTCCATGTTGAAGTTGTAGAAGAAAGAAGTGCGGGTCTGTTTTAGGTCGAGCGGCACGGAGCGAACGATTTTCTTCTCGATGGGTTCTTTAATTAAGCAATTGAAATTCAGCTTGGTAAATCCATAATCATCGGTAACGAGGCCAGAGAAATACACGTCAGTGGAAAGCTGCTCGTCGAAGGATTCCACGCGGATGTCGGGATAGGCATCGGGTAGCACATCGACGGCAAAGGCTAAAGGCTCAATGCTGTTGTTCCAGTCGTTTTGGACGAAAGCCTCAAACTTGCTTGAAGAGGCCGCTACGAATTGATAATCAAAAATATCGTCAACCTTGGTCAAATCTAAGGCGGTTGAATCAGCAAGAATTTGCATTTTCTCCGTGTCGCGGGTCACAAAGCTGAAAATGAGCTTTGTGCCTTGTGGGACGATGAGCCTTGTCTTGCCTTCCATGGTCTCGTTTTCGCGACGAATGTAGGTCGGGTAACGCAACTCGCAGCGGTAGGAGAGCAGGGTTGGGTTGGGATGAACGATGATTTGTAGCGGCCTACTGGTGTATTCGCCTCCTATCACGTTAAAAATCAAGTCATTGTAAAGGTTCTTGAAAGTGTAGCTGAAATCGTTGGCCGAGGCTTTGGTCATCAGTTGCTGGCCCAAATCGCTCTTCACGTAAAAGGCATCAGGAATGCGCTCGCCCGTGACGTGGATGTTGAACTTCACCTCCTTGCCTTGCGTGGTTTCCATCACATCTTGCTCAATTTCAACCTGATAGGGTAGGGGCTTCTCAAAATTCTGCTCATAGTTGACGATACGCTGCGTGGGTTGCACGGCAAACGACGGCAGGAAAACCATCAGCAATATCAATAAGAGCAGCAGGCCGAAAAAGATGCCTAAATATTTGAGGTTGCCGCGCAAATCAACGGCATCACTGAAGCGGATAGGAGAGAGGCGGGCTGTTCTTTGCTCGATGGTGGCAGCCAACAATGCGTTATCAACAGAGACCCCTGAGCTGGTTCCTGAGCCTGTCGAAGGACGCGAAGGGGCAACTTTAGAAGCCTCCATCTGGTTGCTCAACTGTATGGTATTCAGAAGCTTGTCCTTGATTTCAGGGAAGAATTTCCCAATGAGGACAGAAGCCTGCTCTACCGACATTTTCTTCCTGAACCGAATCAAATTGACCAAAGGAATGAGGAAATAATACACCGCAACGAAAGCCGAACCCGCCAAAAGGAACAGAAACAGCACGAAGCGGCCCTTGGGCGGAAACCATGAAACGTATTCCAATCCGTTGATTATCAAGTAGAATACAATCCACAGCACAGCACCCACCAAAACACCTTGAATCAGGCGGTTGAGGTAGAACTTTCGCGTGAAGTCCTCGATTTTTCCTATCAATGCGTTTGGCGCAGACATATCCAAATTAAAATAGCCTGCAAAAATAGGCTTTTTTAACGAATTGCGCCGCATTTCCAATCCAATTACGTATTTTTGCGGCCTAAAATCAAAGCGAAATGAAAGAAGTAAGAGTAAGATTTGCCCCCAGCCCGACAGGTCCCTTGCACATCGGGGGCGTGAGAACAGCCTTATATAACTACTTGTTTGCCAAGAAGAACGGTGGCAAGATGATCCTCCGCATCGAGGATACCGACCAGACGCGCTTCGTGCCTGGCGCCGAGCAATACATTGTCGAGTCGCTCGATTGGTGCGGCATCAAGTTCGACGAAAGCGACTACGTGGGCGGCGAATACGGCCCCTACAAGCAGAGCAACCGTAAACACCTATACAAACAATACAGCGACGAACTCTTGGCCAAAGGCTGTGCCTACATCGCCTTCGACACCGCCGAGGAACTCGACCAATATCGTAAGGAGGCCGAAGCCAACAAGCAGACTTTCATCTACAACTGCCAGACGCGCAAAAGTCTGCGTAACAGCTTGACCATGAGCAAGGAAGAGGTCGATAAACTGATTGCAGAAGGCACGCCTTATACAGTGCGTTTCATGATTCCGGAGAACCGCGAAATCGTCATGCACGACCTGATTCGCGGCGAAGTGAAAGTGCAGACCAACACCTTGGACGACAAGGTTTTATTCAAGAGCGATGGGATGCCGACCTACCACTTGGCCAACATCGTTGACGACCACCTGATGAAAATCAGTCATGTCATCCGCGGCGAGGAATGGCTGCCTTCAATGCCGCTGCATGTCATGCTTTATGAGGCTTTCGGCTGGGAAGCACCACAGTTCGCCCACCTGCCCTTATTGCTCAAACCTGATGGCAACGGCAAACTCAGCAAGCGTGACGGCGACCGTCTCGGTTTCCCCGTCTTCCCGTTGTATTGGGTCGACCCGAAAACCGGCGACACAGCTTCGGGTTACAAGCAGTCGGGCTATTATCCAGAGGCCTTTATCAATATGTTGGCGCTCCTTGGATGGAATCCTGGTACCGAGCAGGAAATCTTCACTATGGACGAGTTGATTCAGGCCTTCTCCTTGGAGCGTTGCAGTAAGAGCGGCGCCAAGTTCAACGTGGAGAAGACGAAGTGGTTCAACCACGAATGGCTGATGCGCAAGTCGAACGAGGAAGTCGGCAAGGACTACCAAGAATGGCTGAAGGCCGAAAAAGGCATTGATGCCCCGCTTGATTTTGCCGTGAAAGTCGCTGGTTTGGTGAAAGATAGGGTCAACTTCGTGAAGGAAATCTGGGACCAGAGTTTCTTCTTCTTCGAGGCCCCAACGGAATACGATCCCGTGACCGTCAAGAAACGCTGGAAAGAAAACAGCGCTGAGACCATGCTCAAGGTGAAGGAGGTCATCAAGGGCATTGAGCCTTTTGATTTGGCTCACATTGACGAGACGCTCAACACTTGGATTACTAGCAATGAACTCAACATGGGCCTCGTGATGAACGGCCTCCGCTTGATGGTGGTCGGTGCTGGAAAAGGTCCGCATATCGGCGAAATCCTTGAACTTTTGGGTAAGGAAGAGTCCCTCAAGCGTATCGACGCGGGCGTGAAAGCTTTGGGATAGCCAAAACCTCCAAAAGATCATAAAATGAAAAAGCGGACCCGGCTCAACAGCCGAATCCGCTTTTTTATTTATCCCTCAGAAAAGTATGTCTTCCCCACGTCGAACATGCACACCGCAGAAAAGCATGTCATCCCAGCGTGGACATGCGCAAAAGCATGGGATCTATGCTTTTCTAAAATTACCTTAACTCTCCAACCGCCACCTAGATTGAGGCCGAAAGGTAGAATGAACATAGAATGAAGGTAGAATGAAGATAGAAGCTTTTGTGAAGAGGATGTGAACTAAAAAAAACAACAAAATTTAAGAGATCTATAATCTCTCAATTAAGCAATAAAACCAGATAGGCAGTTTTATCTGACCACCAAACGCAAAGTCACAAAATCATGTTTTGTGGTCACGCTGACCACATAAATCCCGGGGGCAAAACCACTTGTATTGAGCTTGTATTGGCTTTGGCCGTCCAAATCTTGGATGATTATGGGTTGTCCAAGGAAGTTGTAAACTGCAATGTGATGCAGTCCCTCTTCGGCCGAAATCTGGACTGCGTCTTTGGCTGGATTGGGGAACAAAGCCACCACAGGCGTTTCGTGCTCTTCGACCGAAGTGTTGTTGAGTCCGGCCAAATGCGCCACAGCTCCAAGATTGAGTTCGGCAAAGCGTTTGCATTGTTCCAAGTTGTTGACACTCACACCCAAAACATCTTGGCGTGTATGGATATATGGCGAGTAGCTGTGTACGTCCTCGAAGGGATGCAGCGCAGCATAGCCGCTGCGGTTGAAGGAGGAAAAATCGCTGTCGCCCGACGCCAACCAGTTTTGCCGTATAGGCATTTCGGGGTAGTATATGTCGCACAAATTGTAATAGAAATTGGCCAACAGGGAGTCGCGGTTGACGTAAATCAAATGGATGTGGATGTCGGTGCCTTCTTCCAGATAGCCCGTCATGTCGAGGTTGAGGTAACCCACGATATCCATCTGTTTTTCAGCGCATTCCTTGGCGTAGGCCTCGCTCCCAATCAAGCCGATTTCCTCGGCACACCAATGGGCATAAATGATGGAACGGTCGAACTTGTGCTGGCTGAGCAAACGTGCCGTCTCCCAGATGCCTGCGACCCCAGTGGCATTGTCGTCGGCACCTGGTGCACGAACTGTGTCGGGGTCGGTGGTGTCGCTGTTCCACGAGTCATAATGCGCGCCGCAAACCACAAATTCCTCGGGTTTCGTCAAGCCCCACTGGATGGCGATGATGTTGTCGCCCGTCTCCTCAGGGTACCCTGGCTTGTTGATTTTGAAGTCGTGCAACACCACCGTATCAATGCCTTCAAGGCTATTGTAACGCGCTGCAAGCCAATCTTGTACCTCATAGATGTGGCGACTGTCGCAACGGCGGTTGTAAAACGAACACAGATGCGCAATGGTGGCCTCGATGCTGTCTACTGAGACCGAATCCATCATGGCGCGGATTTGCGGGTTCTCTTCGTTGATGACGGGATAATCGTGCTCAAAGAGATGCTGCGCCTGAGCCGAAGCCAAAAATCCCCCCATCAAAAGCAATGTGATAAGTAATAATTTTTTCATAAGTAGATGAGCAAATATAGTTTACATAAAAGACAATCAACTGGGTAACACTAACCTAACACTTTTACGTCATGGTAGAGAAGCCGTCATTCCGCGAAAGCGGAACGCCATCTCCTGCGCACGAAGACGGTCTTTCACGCTCAGGAGATTGCGGGTCAAGCCCGCAATGACAGTTAAGGACGATGTTTGGTATACCCATAAAGATGTAGTTTAATTCTGAACAGTTACTTATTTTCATTTATTTTCCACTTTCTACTCTAAACTCTAAACTAACCCCTTCACATGCGGTTTGCCCGCAATAAAATCCTTCAGATAAAACGGCTCGAAATACGCCACATCGACAAAGTCCTTATTCAGCAAAGCGCGTTCCGCCAAAGGACGCATATACGCCGCCGAGGGCTTGAAGCCGTCAATGACACTGATATCAGGTTGGTTTTCAAAGAGTTTTCCCAGCTTTGGTGCGCCATCGCCGAAAAGCCAAAGATGGTGGTCTTTCCTCAAATCGGCGAAGGAATCCTCGTCGATGACCAAAGCCGCCGTGTCTTCGATTTTGTTCAAGTTGGCATCGAAAATGGCGGCATAGACCTCCATCCTTCGGGCATCAATCATCGGGATAAGAATGTCATTCTCAGCGATTTGGCTGCCAAGTTTAGCCTTCATGCGGTAGGCCATAGCTTCCAGCGTGTCGATGGCCATCAGGGGAAGGTCGGCGGCATAGCAGATGCCCTTAGCCGTACTCACCCCGATACGCAGACCCGTATACGAGCCTGGTCCCTTACTCACTGCCACGGCATCCAATTGCCTGTAGTCGATTCTGCCCACTTCCATCACCTCACGGATGAAATTGGTAATCTTCTCTGAATGAGCGTTTTGTCCCTCCGTCTCGCGCAAAGCCAAGGTACAGCATCCATCGTTGAGTGCCACCGAGCAAACTGGCGTGGCTGTTTCCAAACAAAGTATCATAGTCATCGGTTTTGTGCGGGCAAAATTACTAAAAATGTTTGTGTGGCAATATTTTTATTAATTAATAGACAAATGCAAAAGAAAAAAGCATTACCTTTGCCAAAATTTATTTTGCCGTAGTGGGCAAATTTTGTAACAGATTGATTTTTAGTTCCTTAACATAAATTTTGGGACTTAGGAGGCGAAGCTGTATAATGACGGAACCTAATGATTTCATTTCAGAGGCTACCAAGCGGAATTGGGACAAGCTGCGACACGCTGGCGACGACCGTCTGACACATCGCGCCAACAAAAGCCGCTCGCAGAAAATCATCACGCCGGAAGGGTATGTGACGGCAGGCAGTCTGCCTCGTTTCGTGGAGGATCTGAAAGCGGCCAACCATCCCATCAACGCGTTGATTTTCAGCCTTTGTGCCTTGTATTTGGAGCACAATAAGGTCAATGAAGGCAACCGCACGCGTTTCTTTGAGGAATATGCTCAATATCAGCGCATTGACTTGTCCGTGCCGCGACAAATCCTGAAAAACCGACAGGACGACTGGATTGGCTTTGTCTACCAGTCGCTGATAGCGGAGGGTCACCGTATCTTGAAGGGTTTGTACTATACCAAGCTTGTGGTAGTCAATGAGATGCTTTCCGACATCCGCATCCTCAGTGGGGAAACCTTCCTCGACCCGTGCTGTGGCAGTGGCATCTTTTTCCTGAAGCTAGAACACGCTCGGATGGAGCAGCTTTATGGCATCGACAACGACCCTTTGGCCGTGATGATTGCCAAAGCCAATCTGATTGTAAAATTCAATGATTCAGCGGTTTATCCTCAAATCTATCAGATGGACTTCCTGCTTCATGCGACCTCGGCTTTAGGGGATTTGAAGTTTGATTATATCGTCACCAACCCGCCATGGGGCACGGAAAAAGGCAAGCAGCATAAATCGGACGTAATCGCCTCGCATGAGAAGGCTTCGCTGTTCTTCACTGAGTCGTTCAAGTTCTTGAAACAGAATGGAATGCTTTGCTTCCTTTTGCCTACCTCGCTGCTCAAAATTAAAGTCCACGCCGACTTCCGCCGTTTTGTGACGCATGAGACGCGCATGGAAAGCCTGAAATGCTACCGTGAGCGTTTTAAAGGGGTGTTTACGGATTTCATCAGCTTGAGAGTTAGCAAGAAACCTGTTTTCGGAAGTCAGAACTTCGTGGTCGTGAGCGAGAAAAACGAGGTGTCGAGAAAGGAATTTGTGCCGAGTGACGACGACTTTTGCGCCATCCCGATGCTCAACGACCGCGACGAGGCCATCCTCGCCAAGGCGGAACGCCTGCGCCACGATGACCTCTCGCATAGCCAATGGGCTTTGGGCATCATCACGGGAAACAATGCCAAAGTACTGAAAAACAAGCCTTCAAAAGGCTTGGAACCCATCTATACAGGCAAAGACATCGGCAAGTATAGTTTGAAACCAGCGAGCCGTTACATCAAATACAATCGCGCTGATTTTCAACAATGTGCGAAAGACGAGTTTTATCGCGCGAAGGAGAAACTGGTCTACAAATTCGTTTCGAGCCGGCTTTGTTTCACATACGACGACATGCAGAGCCTTTTCCTCAACAGCGCGAATATCCTCATTCCCGAAATCGAGGGCATGAGCATCAAGACGGTGCTGGCTTTCTTGAATTCGTCATTGTTCAACTTCCTATATGTCAAGCGTTTCGGTGACCTGAAGATATTGAAAGGCAACCTTTCGGCTTTGCCGTTTCCGAAAATTACGCCTGAAGAGGATAAGAAGTTTTCCGCTTTGGTGGATGAGGCTTTGAAAGGCGACGATAATGCGGTCGAAGAGATTGATAAAACTATTTTTTCTTTGTATCGATTTGAAAATGAAGAAATAAACGTTGTAGTTATGGGATATTCCTGACGGAATAGAAATCGTTCAAAAATAGTTGAAAAATTGTTCAAAAATCTTATTTCGGGTCGTATTTGAGATATTCCTGACGGAATAGGAACATATCAAGAAACTATGCCAGACGTATTTAAGGAACACAATGAGAAGTATCACTTCTTTGTAGAAATTACTGGGATAGCCATGAAGGTATACAACAAATACCATTATGGCCTGCTTGAGTCGGCATACGAAGCGGCAATGAGATATCTTTTGGAACAGGAAGGCTATAAAGTAGAAAGACAAGTCTATCTGCCAATATATTGGGATGAGGTTCAATTAGATTAAACATACAAGATGGATTTGGTAATCAATGATGATATTATTGTTGAATTAAAATCCATCAAGTATGTTAGCGATGAACATAGAAAACAATTGCAGAATTACTTGAATATCACCCATATTAAGTATGGTATGCTCATCAATTTCTCTCCTGAAAGGATTTATAGCGAGTGGTATGAGAGAGATCGTGACGGAAGCATAGAACGAATCAAACTTTTTTGACAAATGACAAACAAGGACTCCAATAGGAATTTTTGAAAGATTTTAATAGATTTTTGAAAGATTTCTACGCGAAGTGTATCCCAATCCCCAAAAACAAGAATAGATTTTTGAAAGATTTCTACGCGAAGTGTATCCCAATCCCCAAAAACAAGAATAGATTTTTGAAAGATTTCTACGCGAAGTGTATCCCAATCCCCAAAAACAAGAATAGATTTTTGAAAGATT
>Ga0310690_10000407_pt1 | contig 94558 bp, 68 predicted proteins | sample AusTroGonzalo_MG_2_FD_207661 | JGI IMG/M metagenome (GOLD analysis project Ga0310690, IMG submission 207661) | Bovine rumen microbial communities from tropical cattle in Woodstock, Queensland, Australia - Gonzalo_04 (v2) (version 2) | ecosystem: Host-associated > Mammals > Digestive system >...
ACGCACTGAAAACCGCTGCGCAGGCCGCCAAGACGGCGTTAGCCGATCCGACCGAACGCGCAACGCTGCAAGCCGGTTTCAAGGCACAACGCAAGTACACCAGCCTCTTCACCTACACGGTGGCACAGAAGTACGTCAAACCCAATTTTCAGTAATTAACAATTTAACAGTTTAACCCTTTAACAATTTAACATTTATGGCAGTAGTACAGTATGCAAATGGTATCGAGTACGTAAAAGGCTCGCTTGCCAAAGCAACCAAGAACAAAGAAGGTCACCGCCACGGTACTTACCTTATCGGTACCCACCGTGAAGCGCCCACGCTGAACCCGAACTGCACGCGCTTGTATTCGCGCAAGGCCACGGTCTATGACCGCACCGGCAAGCCGATCAGCGCAGATGAACGCGCAGCACGTCTGCGTTTCACCGCAGTCGCTCAGGCAGTTGCAGCGCGTAAGAAAGACCTCTCCAAGATCCAAGCAGACACCGCTGCGTTCAACGCGCAGAAGGACGAGCCGAATGGCATCAAAACCATGCGCGCTTGGTATTGGAAGCAGGAAGGCGACGCTTACGACGACCAGCATTAAAATTAAAAAAAATGGCGTGAAATTTGCTCACGTCATTTTTTTTTTGTATCTTTGCAACGAATTTGCAAAGGTATGACAAGTATTGAACTGAATATGATTCAAACGGCCGGAATAGGAGCCTTGGCCCTCATGGTCGGTATGGTGTTAACGAGAAAAGTGGCATTCTTGCAGAAATTCTGCATCCCGTCGCCTGTGAGCGGTGGTATCATCTTCTCATTGCTCACCTTAGCGCTGTATGGCTGGTGTGATGTGGAGATTTCGTTCGACGGCACGCTGAGGGATGTCTTTATGCTCGCCTTCTTCACCAGTGTGGGTTTCCAGAGCGACATGAAAGTGCTCAAAAAGGGCGGCAAGACGTTAGGAATCATGTTGGTTTTGCTGGTACTCATCATCACGTTGCAGAACCTGATGCCGTGGGGTATTACGCGTCTCATGGGCGTGGATTCATTGCTTGGTATTGCCGCCGGTAGCGTCTCCATGACAGGCGGACACGGCACGGCAGGCGGTTTTGCCGGAGTACTGGAAAGCATGGGCTTGCAGGGTGCAGGAACGATCGGAATGGCGGCGGCAACGTTCGGACTGATCGCCGGATCGATGGTGGGTGGTCCGTTATCAGAGCTCATCATCCGCAAGAAACTGACGCATGAACAGATGCAGCCGAAAGATGAGGAGATAGACCCGGCGATGGCGGGTATCGAGAGCGACGAGGCTTCGCCGGAAGGACGCACCAAGCGTATCAGTACCAACGAGCAGGAGTTCCAACAATATGCGAAAGCGTCCTATTGGATTCTTTTGGCCATGGGCGGCGGCACCTTGCTGAGTTGGGCACTCGCCAAGACGGGAGTCACCTTCCCATCCTATTTCGGAGCCTTGATCATAGCTGCCATCATGCGTAATACGATCGGGTTTATCCCTTACAAGGAAAACGGTGTGTGGATAAAAGCAGACAAACTGCTGGATATGGAGCGCATCATCAGTGTGGGCAATATCTGTCTGTCTATGTTCCTCGGAATGGCGATGATATCCCTGCGGCTGTGGGAACTGCAAAGTCTCGCCCTTCCGTTAGTGGTCATTCTGACATCGCAAGTAGTGATGATGATCCTGTTCGTGCTCTTCGTTGCCTTCCCTATGTTAGGCCGTAACTACGATGCCGCCGTGCTGTGTGCCGGTATTTGCGGCTTCGGTTTGGGAGCAACGCCCAACGCGATGGCGAACATGAGTGCCGTTTGCTATAAATACCATTATACCGTCAAACCCTTCCTCATCATCCCTATCATCGGCGCCATCTTTACCGATATCATCAACACCGCCATCATCACCCTCTTCCTGAATCTTCTGTAACCGTAGGCGGGCAAAAGGGCGGTTTATAATGTGAACTGTACCGTGGCGGTGAGCCAATGACGCGGCTGGACGACTCCGGAGAAATCGTAGTAGAGTTGATTCGCCATGTTCTTGGCGTCCACGCTCACTTTCAGGAACTTATTGTGCCAATAGACGCTACCGTCCAAGAGCCAAACGGGCTGGTAGTGCTCCACCGTGCCTTCCAGCGATGTGTATTCGCCTTCTCGTTTCCGGAAGGACAACGCCCATGATGCACCGAAGCCTTTGTAGATCTTATGCTCGATCCGCAAGGTGCCTTTGTGGCGCAGATAATCCAGCACATAGAGCGACATCATTCCTCCGGCATCGGCAGCTACGTCACAGAACGCATAGCTCAGTTCAATGCGTTTGATCCACTCATAGCCCTGCACGCCTACGGTAGCTTCCACGCCAGCTGCGTTGACCTTCGAGTTATTCGTACTACGCCATACAATGACATCCGGATCGGGTTCCTTGATCCAATCGATGATGTCTCTACCCCATCGGTAATACCCCGCCACAGAAGCGTACCAATGCCCTTGGCTGTACTGCGCGGAGAGCTCCACTTGCATAGCTTTCTCCGGTCGCGTCAAGGAGTCCGCTTGCTGGGTAGCCGAATGGTAATAGAGGTCGGTGAAAGTCGGCACGCGAATAGCGCGGTTCAGGTTCGCGAAGAGGTGCAAGCCTTTGACGGGTTCATAGCCTATATTCGCGCCGAGCGACCAATCATTCCCGAACTGCGAGTTCCAAATGCCTGCTGCTCCGACGGCAGCACTCAGTCCTCGCCAGTAGAAACGCTGCTCCGCAAAATAGCGCAGTTGCACACGATTATGGTTTCCCATATTCGATGAGCGAATCAACTCGTCGCGTACTTCCACTCCCGCCGTTGTCTTCGCCCAATCGTTCGACCAACTGCCGTCTATATGCGTGCCCGTAGTGTGCGTCCAATGGCGGTTGAGCGGTGTGCCCCGAACTAACTCATAGCGGTCGAAATGCGCGCGGTAGGAGGCATTGGCGTTGATTGCCCAGCCGCTCTGCCAATGATGCCGGTAACTGACCGAACCAAACGCCATACGTGTAGCATCGAACTGATCCGGGTATTTGGTGGTGTAAAAACGATTCGCACCCGCGTCCTTGAATTGCGCGCCCGCCTGGATATCCAAGCCTTTGTATCCGGCTTGGGTGTAAGCGTTTACGATCTGATAATCCGTGTTGTAGGTATATCCTTCCGAGCGGTTATAGGATGCCGAAGCATTCAGATACCAATCGTTCTTGTTTACCTTCACCGCTGCCCCCGGATTGACCAATCCGTACTCACCGGCGGTCAGTTGTCCCGTAGCCTGTAACCTGTCTCCCGTCACCCCTTTCGTCACAATATTAATTGCTCCGGAAAAGGCATCAATGGCGTAGTTCGTGCCCTGCAGCACCTCTATGCGCTCAATCATCAGCGCGTCCACGGGAATGTCCATCGTGTAGTGCTCAGTCTGCGGGTCGGTCATGTCGATGCCGTTCAGCAACACTTTGACTTGTTTGGCGGAACCGCCACGGATAGAGGGATCCATCTGCACCCCACTCGCTCCCCGTTGCCGCACATCGACACCCGGAATGTATTGCAGCAAGTCCGCCACCGTCTTCACCGGCAGCAACTGCACTTCTTCCGCCGTCATAGTAGCGACCAATCGGTAATCGTTACCGCTCACCGCCAAGCGCTCACCGCTCACAGTGACCTCATTCAGTTGCAGAGAAACAGCCAATAAGATGGTGAATAAACCCATAATTGACACTATAAATGAGCACTCCCAGCAACACCAATTGCGCAATCAGTATTGCCGGGACTCCGTATTTGAATTTCTTATGCTGCGTCTTGTGATGCCATGCTTTCATGCCGAGCCACGCGCCTATACTGCCTCCGAAAGCAGCCCACCATAACAGGGTTGATTCCTCAATCCGCCATTTAGCCCGTTTGGCTTTCCATTTATCGATGCCATACAGGAAGAACGTCACGACATTGATTGCCGCCACATAGACCAGTGCCAGGGCGGCAATCCAATGTTCCGGTTCAGACATAAAACCCACTACGATTTCGTTACGTACGTTTTATTTCGTTGCACCGCCGAGTGCGATATACAGACCGATCAAGGCTTGTGCACCCTCGTAGAGGTTCGAAGCCTCGTTGAGCTGTGCGGAGAGGAGCGACTCCTGCGCGGTAAGCACCTCTATATACGAAGCCTTGCCGGCGTTCATCAGTTCGTGCGTACCGGTATAGGCATCTCGGAGTACTACCACTTGACGCTTATAGAGCACATCCTTATCCTTGGCTACCTGGCAATCCGCGAGCGCCTCATTCACCTGATTTCCGGCTTTGAGGACGGTCTGGATATAATCGTACAACTTATCCTCCTGATTGAGTTTGGCAATCTTCAGTTGCGCGGTCAGTTTACCTTGCGCGAAGACGGGTTGCATCACCGAAGCAGCCAATTTCATGAGCAACGCACCCGGGTCCGCCCCACTCTCTCCTATCCATCCGAGCAAGCCCGTCAGGTTGAAGGAGGGGAAGAACTGTGCACGCGCCAAAGCCGTGTTATAGAATGCCTCCGCCAGTATTTTGTCTGCCACCTTGATGTCCGGTCGGTTCTCAAGGAGCGTAGCCGGCACACCGGTAGTGAAGCGTTCGGGCAATCTGAATTCGCCCCACGTATGCCGTGCGATTGGCTGCGGAGTCATCCGGAGCAACTTACACAACTCGTTCTCCGCTGAGAGAATACTACGTTTCGTGTCCACGATCTGAGTCTTGACGCTCATACAGGACGACTCCATCTGATTGACCGCAGTCGAATACGCTTGCCCGTTCTCCCAGAGGGCGCGCTCCGTTTCCAACGACTCCTCCCAGAGGCTGTCGGTCTCGATGAGGATTTGCAATTCTTTATCGAGCATGAGCAACTGGAAATAGTACTGTGCAACCGTCGAAATGAGGTTCGCCTGCGTAGCGTCGCGTGCCGCCTCAGCCTGTTCCAAGACAGCCTGTGCTTTACGTTTATTGACTGTTACCGAACCCGATATACCGATATTCCAATCCAGTTGGAGAGGAATGTTATACGAATAACCGAGCCCTGTACCGCTACCTGCCGAACCGAACTTCTGCGTAGAGATGGAAGCTTGCGGATTGAGGCTCAGCGAAGGCAAGTACGCTAATTTGGCAGCCCTGAGTGAGGCTTGCGCCTGGAGCACAGCCGACTTAGCCGACAACAGATCCGTGTTACGAACAAGCGCCGAGTCGATGAGCTGCTGCAACAACGGATCCTCAAAGAACTCCCGCCAAGAAAGATCAGCTACGCTTGTCAGACCGGCTTCGCCTGACAGACCGTTAACACTGTCAGACCACTGCGTTGCTAGATTTTTTCCGAACAAGTCGTCCGGCGCCTCGTTCTGCGACTGATATTTCTTGTAAACTCCGCAAGAGTTTAAAACCGCTAACGCTATAAGACCGACGATAAATCGTCTGTAAGACCGTTTCACTGTTAGACCGCTTACGCTGTTAGATATTTTGTTTCTCATTTTGCTTCCTCCTTTCCTTCTTGAACCGGTGAGCCATTAAACTTTTCCTCCAGTGTCTGGAAGATGATGAAGAAGGCCGGCGTCACAAACAGCAGGGCAAGTGTACCGACACTCATACCGCCTACGACACCGAGCGCGAGCGCACGGTTTCCGTTTGCACCTGCACCGCCCTCTATGATCAACGGGATCATACCCGCGATCATTGTTATGACGGTCATCAAGATCGGACGCAGACGTTCTTTACATGCCTCAAAAGCAGCATCGACGATACTCAGACCTTGTTTGCGTCGCTCGGATGCGAACTCGGTAATAAGGATTGCGGTCTTCGCGAGCAAACCGATCAACATCACGACACCGGTTTGCAGATAAACGTTGTTCTCCATACCCGGATAGCCCAATCTATTGCCGATATACGAGAAGAGGAACGAACCCATCAAACCGAACGGCACAGACAAGAGCACCGCGAACGGCGTAAGCCAGCTGTTATAAAGCGAACCGAGGATGAGGTAGATAAGAACAACGCATATGAGGTAAATGATGAGTGTCGTGTTATCCTTCGCACTCGATGCTACCTCACGCGACATTGAACCGTACTCGTACGAGCAGTAGGACGGCATGTTCGCTTTGAATACCTCGGCGATAGCCTGTTGTGCCTGCGCCTCCGAGTAGCCGTTCGCAGGTGTTACAGAGCAAGAGATCGACTGGAAGAGGTTGAAGTGGTTTTGTGAAGACGCACCGACAATCTCTTCCAATTTCACGAACTGCGAGAGCGGCGCCATCTTATCGTTCGCTACTTTGATATACATGTTGTTCAGCGACGACGGATCCAGACGATAGTCCGGCGAAGCGCTTATCCATAGTTGATAAACCTTACTGTACTGGTTGAAGTTGCCCACATACGAACCGCTGCAGTATGCTCCAAGGGTGTTGAGCACCGACTTGGCGGTCGTACCTGCGCGCTCGCACTGAACAGGATCGACATGTACTTTGTATTTCGGGAAACGCTCCGAGAAGGTGGACATCGCGCTGGATATCTCCGGACGCTCCATGAGTTTCACCATCAGCGCATTCGTCTTGTTTCCGAAATCGGAGAAGTCACCGTCGCTCCTATCCTGCACTTGCAGGTCAATACTGTTCGACGTACCGTAACCCGGAATCTGCGGCATCTGGAACGGCATCACTTGCGCGTTCTTAATCGACATGCAATCAAAGTAGAAACGATTCATCACATTGTCAATATAATGCTCGTTACCCTCACGATCACTCCAGTTCTTGAGGCGAATGATGAGCGACGCGTAACTCGATCCGGCATTGGAGATAAAACCGTAACCGCTACAGATCGCGTAACTCTCCATCTCCGGTATCGCTTGCACTTTCTCTTCTACCTTTTTCATGATATCGGCGTTCTCATGAAGCGTGGAACCTTCCGGCATACGTACCTCACAGAGGATAACACCTTGGTCTTCCTGTGGAACGAGACCGGACGGCAGGATCTTCATAAAGAGCACGAACAACACCGCTGCGACTGCTAACAAAGCGAACGACAATGCAGGACGCTTCAGGTATTTCTGCACCGCTCCCTGGTATTTGCCAAGGATCGCATTGTAACTTGCCTCGTAAGCGACTTTCGTGTAGTAGTCGATACCTTTCCATTTGGCATTAGCATTGGCGTTGGCTGTTGGCCTCATGAGGATTGCACAGAGGGCAGGACAGAGCACCAATGCGCAGACGCACGAGAGGCCGACTGCACCCGCCAGCGTCACACCGAATTGGGTGAAGAACGTTCCACTCGTACCGCTCATGAAGGTCACAGGAATAAACACCGCCATGAAGACAAGCGTACACGAGATAACGGCCGTCGATACTTCGCTCAGCGCCTCACGGGTCGCTTGCGCAGCCTGATCTTTGGGCGAACCCTTCATCTGACCCGTTTCGAGTTTCGCCATCACGGCCTCGACGACGACGATGGCATCATCGACAACGGTACCGATGGCGAGCACTAATCCGAAGAGCGTGATGATATTGAGTGAGAAGCCCGCTACCTGCACGATCGCAAACGTACCGAGCAAGGACACAATGATTGAGATAGAAGGGATAAGGGTTGCTTTCCAGTTCTGCAGGAAGAAATACACCACGATGATGACGAGGATAATCGCTATGATCAGCGTCTCCACCACGTTGTGAATAGCGGCAAAGAGGAAGTCATTACTGGTCTCCAGCGTGACGAACTCCAATCCTGCCGGCAGACTCGGGGTCAGTTCCTTGTACAAGTCATCCAGACTTTGGTTCACCACCGTAGCGTTCGCGCCCGGCGACTGGAACACCAGGAAGAACACACCCGGCTTACCGTCCATCAGCGAAGTCATCGTGTAGGATTTGGCTCCTATCTCTACCGTCGCTATATCGCGCAGATAGAGCACGCTGCTATTCTCCTGCGTACGGATCACGATGTTCTCAAACTCCTCGATACTCTTGAGCGTACCCTTGTACTCCATCGGGTACTGATACGCGTTCTCCGACTGTTGCCCCAGCGTACCCGTCGAAGCCACGAAACTCTGCGCGCTGATAGCACTCGATACATCATCCGGCGTCAAACCATACTGCGCCATCACGTCCGGTTTGAGCCATACACGCAACGCGTAGGTGTTACCTAAGTTATTCACTTCGCCTACACCCGTCACACGCAGCACGCGCGGCTTGATGTTGATGTCGATATAGTTCGAGATAAAGTCTGCGTCGTACTTTCCATCGGTCGATTTGAGACCCGTGATCTGCAGGATATTGTTCTGACGTTTGTTCACCGTCACACCTGTCTGCAGCACTTCGCTCGGCAACAGGGATTGCGCCTGGGTAACACGGTTCTGCACATTGACCGTCGCCATGTCGGAGTTGGTACCCTGCTTGAAATAGACGGTGATCGTGATGTCACCCGTCGAGGTAGCACTCGCGGTCATGTAGGTCATGTCCTGCACACCGTTGATCTGCTCTTCCAGCGGACGAACCACAGAAGTCATACAGGTATTGGCGTCCGCACCGGCATAGTTGGCTGTTACCGTTACCGTCGGAGGTGCTATATCCGGATACTGCTCAACAGACAAGGTGTTAAGGCTGATATATCCGACGAGCATAATGACCAATGCAATCGAGATGGCCATCACGCTTCGCTTAATGAAAATATTCTCTTTCATAAATTTGAAACTTGAAATTTGAAATTTGAAATTTAGAAGAGAACCCTTTGTCCTTCTACGAGGTTATTCGCGCCAACAGTCACGATGACATCGCCTACTTCCAAACCTTCGGTCACAACGAGGTCACGCTCTGAACTGATATTGGCCGTCTTGACGATGACGCTGGTCACGCAGCTGTCCGGGCCTACTTTATATGCCAACGACTTGTTCTGCAACTTCACGATCGCGTTCTGCGGCACTACCATCACTTGTTTGACGTCAATTGGAAGTACAACCGTACCCTGAACACCCGAATAAAGCACGCCATTGGGGTTCGGGAAGGTAGCCTTGCAGGTCAACGCACCTGTTGTGCGATCTACCGTACCGGTGATACTCGTGATGCGACCTTTCTTATTATACGCCTCGCCGTTCTTGAACTGGAATGTCACATCCGGGAGATGAGCTAACATCTTCTCCGGATTTCTGGCTTCTTCTTCCGTACGCTCTGCCAGGATCGATTCGTTCACGGAAAACTCCGCGTACATCTTCGCGTTACCGCTGAGCAGCGTCAGGAAGGTCGAGGGGCTTACCTGGTCGCCTGCATAAACAGGCACCGAACCGATTACACCGTCAACCGGCGCTGCGATCGTGCAATAACCCAAGTTTACGCGCGCACGGTTAGCACTCGCTTTGTACTGCGCCACCGATGCCTGCGCTTGCTTGTAGGTATTCTCCGCGTTATCGAGCACGTACTTGCTCACTATTTTTTTGTTGTACAGGTTCTTGTTGCTCTCGTACTCCAACTGAGCGCTGCTCTCTTTGGCTTGTGCTGCCAACAGATTCGCCTCAGCGGACTCGAGTTCGAGTTCGGCATCACGGCTGTCGATACGGAAGAGCACATCGCCTTTCTTCACCTGCTGACCTTCGGTGATACATACCTCCATCAACTGACCGCTGATCTGCGGTTTGATAGTCACATCGGCGGTACCTTTCAAAGTAGCACTAAATTTCAGCGGCACGGAGATGTCGCTTTTACTGATTGTCATAGTCTCATACGAAGTCTGAACGATCTCAGGAACGCTCCCTCCGCATGCCGTCATAATTACGGAAAATCCGAAAAGAAGAATTTTTTTCATTGTAAAACTATTTAATTACTAAGTGATTAACACACAAAATCGGGCGCAAAGTTAGTAATTTTTTTTCATATACACAAAAAAAAGAGGCGATTTTTCGCAAAAAAGTACGTGCGCGCTTGTGTATATCGAAAAAAAGCAGTACTTTTGCACCCGATTAGCAAAAGACGGGAGATGAAAATAGCATTTACCACATTAGGTTGCAAATTGAACTTTGCGGAGAGCAGTGCGCTGGGCAAAGCACTCCTTGAGCGTGGTCATACACGTGCAGCGCGAGGCGAAGAAGCGGATATATGCATCATCAACACGTGCTCCGTGACCGACACCGCCGACCATAAAGACCGGCAGATGATTCACCGTATCCGCCGCCAGAATCCACATGCCATACTGATTGTGACCGGATGCTATGCACAGTTGAAACCCGGGGAAATAGCACAGATAGAAGGAGTGGATTATGTACTGGGGCAAGAAGAGAAGTTCAATCTTCCTGATTTCATCGAAAAGATTGAACGAGCGGTTACGGGTTACGGGTTACAGGTTACGGAGACCTCTAAGGTACATACTTCTCCTATCCGCGAGATAGACGATTTTCACGGAGCGTACAGCAAAGACGACCGCACACGGTGTTTCATCAAAGTGCAAGACGGATGTAATTATTTCTGCAGTTACTGCACTATTCCGCTGGCGCGCGGCAAAAGCCGGAATCCTTCGATCGCATCGATACTCTCGCAGGCACAAGAAGCCATCCTCGGCGGTGCCAAAGAGCTGATTTTAAGCGGTGTGAATATCGGCGATTTCGGACGCTCCACCAACGAGCGGTTCATTGACCTGCTCCGCGCATTGGACGGGTTACGGGTTACAGATGACGGGTTACAGGCTGATTATCGAATCCGTATATCCAGTTGCGAGCCGAACCTGTTAAGCGACGAGATTATTGATTTCGTGGCGAATAGCAAACATTTCGCGCCGCATTTCCATATTCCGTTGCAAAGCGGCAGCAACACGGTACTCAAGATCATGGGACGCCGTTACACACGCGAGTTATTCGCCGAACGGGTAGCGCACATCAAAGCCGTGATGCCGCATGCGTTCATTGGCGTCGATTGCATGGTAGGCGTACGTGGTGAGACGGAGAGTTGCTGGGCGGAATATGTCGATTTCATCGAGTCTTTGCCGGTGTCGCAGTTGCATGTCTTCACCTATTCGGAGCGCGCTAACACACGCATGCTGGAGATGGATCTGACGATTGTTCCGCAACGCGAACGGGAACGCCGCAGTAAAGAGTTACACGCCATCAGCGCCCGCAAAACAGAGGAATTCTACCGCGAACACGAAGGCTTCGAAGCGACCGTTCTATGGGAAGCCAAACGCATAAAAAATCCCGATGGAATCGACCTCATGGAGGGTTTCACCGAGAATTACATCAAGCTTTCCTGCCCGTACGACAAATCGAAAATCAATACGTTTGAGCGGGTTTGCGTCCGCAAAGGTTAAAGAAAGGACAGTAAGACGGACACTTGTCCTGCTCACAAGGCGGGAACTCGGTGGTACGGATGATGTGCTCTATCTTGGTGCGTAACGCAGTAGTGAACGTATCCTGCACAGTTCTGTAATCGTGTACCGTTTCTCCATTTAAATCCACTGTGGTGACGATGTCCGTCAACTTATGCCGGCAGAAGAACAAGTGCGGTTCTATCGGACGTTTCCGTTCTCCGTTATGGAGCACCGCCTGGCTATAGACAAGCGTCTGACGCAAGTAATTCTTGTCTTCGCTCTCCATCAATTCCTCCCAAGAAGCAGACATCTTTTTGGCATGCGTAGTATCGCTATATCCTCCTGATTTATAATCGACTATACGCAGTGTCTCTTGACCTTCCTGCCCATACAGATCCATTCGGTCAATGATGCCGCCGATCAGCAACTCCCCTACTCCGTCAATGGAAACAGGGAATGTACGCGATTTCTCCAACAGGTAGATCTGCAAGCCTGTTTTGGCGTCCTCGCGATCACGCTCCAGGATATTCTTGACGTAGCCCTTGATGATCACATTTTCACTTCTGTGATGAGCAGGGATATAAGGTGTTTCCGCTTTTTCGTTCATCCGCTCGTACGCATAATCGAGCGCTGCCTGCAATTTCTCCTCATCCGTCCGAATAGCTTCGATCTGATCGGGCGACACGCGAACGGGGTGGCTTCCGTCACAATGCATATAAGTGCGATAGATGAACTCCATACAATGATGGACAAACGAACCAAGCGTGTTCGGCGCAAACAGCACGTCTTCCTCCTCTTTGGGTTTGAGTCCGAGGATGTATTGCAGGTAAAAACTACGCGGGCAACTGATATAGGTATTCAGCGCGCTGGGCGAGAGACGGAAACGGGTATCATCTTCGCGTTTGAGTTGACCGTTTTCCGTTTTGAGCATCGAGAGAAGCGAACGGCCGTTGAGGGCTATGCGGTCATCAGAGGGATGGAGCGCACTCGGTTCCTCCAACGCCGTCTGCGTAATAGCAAAATCCGGCGAATAGAGCATCTGCATCACAAAGCGGGATTTGCCTTTGCCGCCCTCCGCCGTCTCCGCCGACGCATAGAGCACCGTTGAATTTCCGGCACGGCTCAGCAAACGGAAGAAATTATACGCATAGACCGTAGCCCGTTCATCCGAAGTCTGCATATGGTATGCCTTGCGCAGATAATACGGAATAAACGAACTGTCCGCCTGGCGTTGCGGAATCACGCCTTCCTCCACGTTCAGCAGCAACAAGCGGTCGAAATCCAGCAGACGCGTCTCCAGCACGCCCATGACCTGTATATCCGTAACCGGCTCTCCGTGGAAAGGCATAGACACGTTCTCCATCATTCGCCGCATCAGCAGCCTCAGCAACTTGAGCGTGAACGGCACGTCTCCCAAACCATCCGTGAGCAATAACCGCATCTGGTTAGCAATCTTACGCATCTGGTATTCAGACTCCAGGATAAGCAGTTCCTGCCAGGAAAGCGACTCCGAATTCTCGGAATACTCCGAATTTTCTGCTTCTGCGGCGAAAACACGCTTCAATAATTCATCTATAATCTCGGGTTGCACGATTTCGTCCGCTGCTCCGCGTTGCTTATCCCCCAGCCAGGACAACACGCGGGCATAAACGGCGGTGTTGCGCAACGGAAAACCCTTTGTGATGTTCACCGGCGCAGGTTCTTCGCCATCTACCCGCAGTGCCGGAAGGGTATAAATAACCGGCTCCAGCATTGTCTCATCGCAGATGACCACACCCACTTTCTGTCCCTTCGCCGTATAATTCTCCTGCAACCATCGGTGTACGTATTGCGCCTGCGCCTCCCGGGAGACACAGGAAACCAGCGTCACCGGATAGCGCTGACCCGAATGGATGGATTGAAGATTCTCACCACCCAGTATTTCATGATTTTGACGAGCAAAATAGAACGCTTTCTCATTCGTCCGGAAGTCCGGTACATAATCCCAATAGAAAAGCGCCTGGCCTGCATCCCGCAAACGAAGCATCAATTCACGCTCAACGGGCAACAGGTAGTTAAAACCGACGAATATATACGTGCGGCCTGCTATCTGCTGCTGAATGGAATCGTCATCCCAATGCGCGATGACCGCCCGCTGCACCATTCCCGGATACCCTTTGTGCTCCGCTTCCAACTCGGCATGCAATGCCTTGTATAGCTCATATAGCTGCTGCCATAACGTTTCGTATTGGGCTTTGACCGAATCCCGCGTACCCGGCACGCTTTGCCCGCCGTTGATCAATCCCCTCAACCGCTCCTCCGTCTCGTGATCCAGTTGCCACGTTTCCAGTTCGTGTGCAGCGATTGTGTTCGCAAAGAAATTCGGCACTTCTTCCGCCGGCATCGACACATCTACGTTCGTAAAATCCGCCAACATCTGCCTACCCCATCCGTAGAACATATCCAGCGGCATCAGGTCTGTATTCTGTACTCTGTCAGCGAAGCGGTCTATGCTCCTATATAGTTTATACAACCGCACGATGGTGAACAGTTCCTCTTCGGCGTATAGCGGACTAAGTGCTTCCTGCAACTGCGGCAGCGTCTGCACGGTAGGTGCCCATACGGCTTGTGCATGACGCTCGTGCTGCAACCGGAGCAGCTCATTCGTCAGTACCAATCCTGCACGATGAGATGGCAACACGAGAGTCGTGCGGCTCAACTGCTTCCATTCTATCTTATCCAAGATAGAACGCGCTGTCTGTTGCAAAAAACTACTATCCATCTACCTCTACCAGTTTATTTTTGCGCGCGTACCACAGATACCCGCGTACGGACGGATGTCCCATGCTTCGCAGCACATCCATATACCCGCGCACTTGGACTTTGTAGCGCTCCTCCAGTTTATCGCCGAACTTATAATCCAGCACGATAGCCTCGTTCGTCTTACTATTGATCATCACACGATCCGGCCGCACTTTCTTGTTGTCGATAAAGATATCATGCTCCAACTCCAGTTCCCATGGAGCCGTAAACCAATCCCTCATCTCCGGGCTGCCTTCCCACGCAGATGAGACAAGCGCCCGCAGTTCTTCCCGTTGCGCCTTGTCTTTTATCTCTCCTCGGCCTTCGAAAGCATCCAACACACGCTCCAGTTCATCCGCTTTGCGTATATGTGCAAAGATCTCATGGCATAACGTACCTTCTTCCATCCTTGCCACACGACGATACGCCTCGTCGCCGTAGTCGGTGTACAATGCGCCTTCCTGCGATTGAACAAAACGCACCTGATCGCTGTTCGCCCATAACTCCGCCTCTAACCGCTCACCGTTCACCGCTAACCGCTCACCGCTAATCACCGCTTCTCCTGCCTCGTACTCATCCGCTCCGACAAAATCCATGATATACCGCCCCACATGATTGCAGGTGCCCATGACGCCGTTGACCGTCACCGGATACGAAGTGGATATATAGAGATTGTCTTCCGCGCGGGTAAGCGCCACATAGAGCATATTGAGATTATCCACGCGCATGTTGAGGTGCTCGGCTTCGAAATCGTTTCTGTACGCCGATTCCGCCATTTCCATGCCATCCTGTATAGGCACGTAGTCGCTGCCCGCCTGCAGAGAAGGAGCTACCTCGCACCATATCTTCTGCGGATGTCTGCCTGCCTCTTTGGGCCACATGCAGAACGGAACAAACAAGGTCTGCGATTGCAAGCCTTTGGACGCATGAACGGTCAGAATACGGATAGCATCTGTCGCGGAAGCGGGAATAGGTTTGGCATGTAGCGTGTCGTCCCAGTACGTCAGGAAATCCGTCATGTTACTTCCGTACGCACCGATATACTCGCGTGTGCGATCCAACAGGCTGTTGATATACGCTGTTTCCGTACCGGTGTATTGCCCGTGCTCGTCTGTCAGCAGAATCCGTATGAGTTCGCAAACCGCCTCATACAGAGGAGTACGGCTGTGGATAGACGTACGTATTTGTCCGACCTTGTCGGCTGTAGTGCTTATCGCTATGTACTGCGCCGCCACGTCATCGTTAAGCGCCAACACGCGCAGACCCGCAATGACCAGCTGCACCGCCTCAGATGCCTCCAGCAGAAAACTGTCAGCCGACACCATATGCGCCGCGCATAAGTGCGGATAGGATTCGGCATCCAGGGACATATGCAGGTCGGTGATGAGCGCCGCCTCTTTTTTCTCACGCACCAGCACCATCATGTCGGACGGACGGGCACCACGCGACAGCAAGTCCTCCATCGTGCCGAACATATCGAACGCCATGTCCTCCTTCGTCCCTTTCGGGAATGCCCGGAAACGGACATAGCCGCCTTGCTTCCTGTCTGCCTGATAGAAAGCCTCCAGCGTCTCCTGCGTAAAGCCCTCACCGTAAATGGAATCGATAAGAGGCTGATCAGCCGCGTTCGGATAATGAGCCATGATATGCTCGAACAGCGAGAGATTGAACTTCACTACTTGCTCCCTGCTACGGTAGTTGCGGGTCAGATTCGGAAAGGCATGGTTGATCGAATCGGAGTAATGTGCCTGGTCAGCGCCGAGAGACGCCATGATATGCCAATCGCCGTTACGCCAACGGTAGATTGACTGCTTGATATCGCCTACGATGAGCATCGTGTGCCCTTCGCCGGCCAGTACATCACGCACCAAGCGGTTTATCACCGACCACTGCAACCGGCTCGTATCCTGAAACTCGTCGATCAGGATATGCCGATAACGGATTCCCGCTTTCTCCAGGATAAAATCTGCGTCTCCGTCCTGCAACGCACGGCTGAGTGTGCTGGCAGTTCGCGCCAAAAGGGCACAGTTGGCATCCGCCAGATTGCGCCGGATAAGACGCTCCAGAGAAGCCATCAGTTCGAGATCACGGCTGAAACGGATGGTGAGTTGAATCGTATTGTATGTCCGTCCCACCTGTGCCGCCAATTCGGTAGCCCGCGCCATCTCTTCCGCGTTGCAACTCTTCTCGCTCACGCCACGGAAGCGGTCTTTGGTCGACAAGGATGTCGGATCCGCCACGCTCTTCTTCAATCGCTCGTACGCCGCCGTCGTGTAGCGGTTGTATTTCTCGGGATTACAACCCGCCAGCAAGGTCTTGAGCTCCGCCAAACCGGCATCGGTGCGCCATGCCTCTTCCAGCGCCTCACGACGACGCGCTATCGCATCCGCCTCAAAGAGAATACGGCCGTCGGCATCCAACATCTGCACCGACTCGTTATACAGCTCCTTCGCCATGCTGCACAGGCTCTTACGCACATCCCAATGGCTCTCTTCGTCCAACTTGAGACGCATGTAATCCTCCAGGATAGCGCGGTCAGTTTCCGTCATCTCGGTCGTCAGTAACTGATCTACCGCCTGGCGTATCACATGATCGATATCCAACTCCGTACTCAAGCCCGCACTCATCCGCAATACACCCGCCAAACCGCTCAGCAACGTCTGGAGAAAAGCATCAATAGTAAGGATGTGTACGTTGTCGAAATCCAACAGCATCTGACGGAAACACGCCTCTGCCCGTTGCGCCAACAACGCATCCGGTGCATGCTTGTCGCGTAGCATGAAATCACGCGCGCGTAGCAAAAAAGCCGCCTCCTCGCCCTGCGAAATACGGTACAGATATCCCAATATACGCTCGCTCATCTCCGCGGTTGCTTTGTTCGTAAACGTGATGGCAAGGATAGAACGGTAGTCCTCACCCGACAACAGCAGCCCTACATAATAGGCTGCCAACGTATATGTCTTACCCGTACCAGCAGAGGCACGGCACACATTCATTGGGTGATGAAGATCTATCACGGTATATTGTTAATGTTTCAATGCAGACTGCAATTGCGCTATTTGCTGACGCAATACAGGATCGTACTCCATCGACTCACGTATGTACGATATTGAGTGCAAAATCGTGGCATGGGTACGTTTGCCCAAGCGGTAGCCGATCTCAGAAAGCGAACTGTCGGTCAGCTGCTTGCTCAAATAAGCGGCTACATGACGAGCCTGCATGACTTCCTTTGCTCTGTTCTGCGCCAGGAGCGCTTTCTCCGACAGGTTATAATGTTTCGATACGACACTGATCACATCCTCTACGGTCGTCGTCTGAGGCTGCAGCGCCACTACGTGACTCACTACCTGCTCCGCCAACGCCAAGTCAATCTCTTTGTCCGTCAGCGTGGAGTGCGCCAGGAGAGATGCCAGAATACCCTCCAGATCACGCACGGAATCACGCACGTTCATCGCAATGAAATCCACAATCTCATCCGAAAGCGTGATGCCGTCGCGACGCATTTTGCTCACCAGTATATCCCGACGCAACTGATAGTCCGGGCGCGTGATCTCTGCCGACAAACCCCATTTGAAACGGGTCAGCAGACGCTCCTCGATATCCTTGAGCTGAACCGGCGGGCGGTCACAGGTCAAGATCAACTGCTTGCGGCTCTGCTGCAGATAGTTGAAGATATGGAAGAACGTATCCTGCGTACCTTTCAAGCCCGCGAAATACTGGATATCATCCACGATCAGCACATCTACCGACTGATAGAAATTCAGGAAGTCCGGAATCCGATTCTCCTTGCGGGCATCCTGGAACTGCAACTTGAACGTGTTCGCGGATACATATAGAACGCGTGCGTGCGGGTTGAGCGCGAGCGTCTGGTGACCGATGGCACAAGCCAAATGCGTCTTTCCTACTCCGCTGCCCCCGTAGATGAACAAGGGATTGAACGCTGTATAACCGGGCTGCTTGGCGATCGCCAAACCTGCCGTACGCGCCAGCTTGTTCGGTTCTCCGGCAATGAACGACTCAAAGGTGTAGAGCTCGTTCAACTTGGGCAGATCCTCATTCGTCAAAGGCGTTTGCGCTTGGGATAGCTGCCATTGACTCCGCTGGGGTGCACCGGCAGAAGGCAACATAGTGCCCGCGCCGGAGGCGGAGTCAATCAGCACGCGATACTCCAAACGTGTACCTTGCCCGAACACGCGGATGATCGCTGCGGACAATAAAGGTATATAATTCTCCTCTATATACTCCGCTACAAACTGAGATTTCACTTGCAAAACCAACACCCCTTCTGAGAACTGCAACGGCACAATAGGCGCAAACCATGTCTGGTATGCACTGGATGTCAGATTGTCCGCCAGGATAGTCTGACATTGAGCCCACTGTTGTTGTATATTCTGCATCATGTGTTTCCGTTTTTTTGAGCGAAATCGAGTGCAAAGGTACTGCTTTTTTTTGACATGACCAAATCAAAAAAAGAAGGACGATTTGTCAACTATCTTAACTATCCGATTATTAGATATTTACAAAAACAAGTCTGATTTTCAATACATTACGTCACTTATTAACATACAACTTGTTGATTTTCAGAAACTTTTGTTTTTGCAATAGAAAGGTTAAATTTTTCGGCAAAAAAAATCGCAACACCCTGAAAATAGCGGTGTTACGATTTAGTAAAAATAATTATTATTTAGAATCCGTACAAATTACGAAATATCAATTTTCTCCCTTTGTGGAACAATTATTTGTCTTTTTTCCCGAATAGAGAGAAATGAACATAGCGTTTGGGGTGCGCTTTAAGATCGGTGAGTAACGAATCCGCCGTGAGTACGGTGGCATCGATGTGGTTGTAGAGCGATTTGTTATACAGTAATTGACCTACCGTACCCTTCTCGGAGCGCACATCTGCTATGAGCGCAGTCACATTCTCTACCGCAGTATCGACACGTGCTACGGTCGATTTGATATCTGCCGACTTGATATCGGCTACGATGACATTGAGGTTCGCCAAAGTTGTATCGGCATTGTTGACGATAACGGGCACCTGCGTATTCATGATATGACGCAAGTCACCGGACACATCCGTCAAATCCGTGGAGATACGGTCCACATTGGCAAGCGCCGATTGAAGATGGTTGCCCGCCAACTGCATGTTGAGCTGTGCTACCAAGCTGTCTATCTGATCCACCGCACCTGCCACTTTCGCAAGCAGATTCACCTGTACACTCTCCAGCAACCCCGGCTCGTACGTCGTCGGCAGATACGCCCCATGAGCCACCGCTAACCGTTCACCGCTAACCGCTAACCCCTCCTCAGGGAACTGCAAATCAATACACATGCCGCCCAGCACACCATCGGACACAAGCGCCATGCGCGTACCCGCCGGCAGACTGATATCTTTGTTCACGGATATATCCACAATAAACGCACTATCGCGCGTATAATCATAATGGATAGCATCTACCTGCCCTACTTTATGTCCGCAGATCGATACGGCTGCCTGCTCTTCAAGACCGTGCAGATGCGCGAACACACCATGATAACTGTTCGTCGGCGAGAAGATATTCACTCCTTTGAGATAATTGAACCCAAAGAACAAAAGGAACACACATACAGTTGCCAGTATTCCTACTTTTATTTCACGTGCATATTTCATAACAACAGTTTACGATTTAACAGTTTAACGGTTTAACGTTATAATCCAACAATCCGGAAAATCTTTCTTGAGTTTCTTCTGTGCAGCCTCCACTTTCTTGCGGTCGGAATCCTCTGCGGTGTAGTATTTATACCACTCTCCGGCTTGAAAACATCCGCACTTATGCCCTTTCAACTTAGGGTCAGATGCCTTCAACGGCGTCTTCGAAGCACATACCTGAACGGCATATCGGGGTCCCTTAACAGGCTGTTCGCTCACCATTACCGGAATATCCGGTTCCTCCTCTGCCGGCTCTACTGACAGCGCCTCTTTCTTCACCGCCTGCTTGTGCGTATAAGCGCCGAAAGCATCTACCAACGCTTGCGCCATCTCTCGAAGCGAACTCTCTTTATTCAGAAAACGCTCTTCATCCGGATTGGAGATGAATCCCATCTCAAACAGTATCGACGGACAAGCCGTTTTGAGCAACACCCAGAACGCTGCCTGACGAACGCCCCGATCCTCGCGGTTCAGATGACCCGTTAGGCGGTTCTGCACCTGCGTGGCAAACTGCAACGACTGATCCATATAACTGTTCTGCATCAATTCGAACATGATATACGAATCTATCGAGTTCGGGTCAAAGCCCTGATAAGTAGTCTTGTAATCCGCTTCCAATTTCATCACAGCATTCTCGCGCATGGCCACATCCAGGTTCTTCTCCATCTTGTCTGTTCCAAGAATGAATGTCTCCACGCCGCTCGGTGTTTTCGATTCGGCGGAGTTGGTATGGATGGAAATGAACAGATCGGCATTGGCTTTGTTCGCTATGTCCGCACGCTCCTGCAACGGAATAAACACATCCGTCGAACGGGTATAAACGACCTTCACGTCAGGGTATTGCTCCTTTAGCAACGCCCCCACTTTGAGCGCGAGCGACAAGTTCAGATCTTTCTCCTGCGAAATCTTACCTACCGCTCCCGGATCCTTACCGCCGTGCCCGGCATCCAACACCACCGTATAAGACGTCGCCGCCATCACCGACAGACACGTCATACAAGCAATTAAGACAAACAAATATCTGCGCATAATTCCCTTTCTATCAAATCGGCTGCAAAGTTACAAAAAAAAATCCACATACGCAAGCGCGCACGTGTTTTTCCTTATTTTTTTTATCCCCATAACCCGTAACCTGTAACCCGTAACCCATTTTAAAACTGAAATATTTGCATAATTTGACACGAATCAATGATTTTTATTCCAATTTTGCAAAGGAGCTTCAAAAGGGGTTTGTCAGAGTTAGAAAGGAGTTTCGTCCTGGGTTTAACCTGTGTGCTACCCCTCCGAGGGGTATCACGCAACAAGTCACTTTTCTTTTTTCTTTCGACTTTCGACTAAAAAAATTTGCATATATGAAAAAAAAGCAGTACTTTTGCAGGCGCAAAAGTTTTGATACATGGCAAAGAAAAAGAATTTACCAATTATTGAGCACGTCGAGATCAGCGGCGTAGCGGCAGAAGGAAAGGCGATTGTACGAGTACAGACCACTGACGATGACAGAGACGGAATCGTCTGTTTTGTGCCGAACTGCGTGCCGGGCGATATTGTCGATTTGCAGGTGACGAAGAAGAAACACTCGTTCATGGAAGCCAGAGTGCTGCGAATCGTGCAGCCGAGTGCTATGCGCTGCGAACCGCGCTGCAAGCATTTCGGCGTGTGCGGCGGGTGCAAATGGCAGATACTCCCCTACTCCGAGCAACTCAAATACAAACAGCAGCAGATAATAGACAATCTCACCCGCATCGGCAAGATCGAACTGCCGGAAGTGAGTCCTATATTAGGCAGCAAACATGTCTATGAGTACCGCAACAAACTGGAGTTCACCTGTTCCGACCGGAAATGGTACACTCCTGCGGAGATTGAAGAGTTAAGATTGAAGAATGAAGAATTAACCATTCAGCCCGGCGTAGGATTTCATATACCGAACTGCTTCGACAAAGTGCTGGACATCGTGGAGTGTCACCTGATGCCGGACATCAACAACCGCATCCGTAACGGCATACGCGAGTACGCACGTGCACACGCGCTGATGTTCTATAATGAACATACGCACGAGGGACTGCTCCGTACGCTCATCCTGCGCAATAACCATAAAGGCGAACTGATGCTCGTCGTTGCCTTCGGAGAGAGGTTACAGGTTACGGGTTACGGGTTACGGGAAGACGTGAAAGGCCTGTTGGACTATCTTCATCAGTCGTTCCCGGAGATCATATCGCTGCTCTATGTGGAGAACACCAAATTCAATGACACCATCGGAGACTTGGATGTCAAAGTATGGTTCGGGCAGGATCATATCATCGAAGAGATGGAGGGTTTGCAGTTCAAAGTAGGTCCCAAATCGTTCTACCAGACAAACACCGAACAGGCGTACGAACTGTACAAAGTAGCACGCGAGTTTGCGGAATTGAAGGGCGATGAATTGGTGTATGACCTCTACACGGGCACCGGCACGATCGCCAATTTCGTGGCACGGCAGGCACGGCAGGTCATCGGCATCGAGTACGTACCCGAAGCCATCGAAGACGCCAAAGTGAACTCCTCCATCAACGGCATTGACAACACGCTTTTCTTCGCAGGCGACATGAAAGATATCCTCAACGATGCTTTTGTGGCGCAATACGGCCGGCCGGATGTCATCATCACCGATCCGCCTCGCGCAGGCATGCACGAAGATGTGGTGAACGTCATCCTCAATGCCGCCCCAAAACGCATCGTTTATGTGAGTTGCAACCCCGCTACGCAAGCACGGGATTTGCAGTTATTGGACAAGAAATATAAAGTAACCCGCGTGCAGCCAGTGGACATGTTCCCGCACACGCAGCACGTAGAAAACGTTGTACAGTTATGTTTACGCTGATTTTATTGCATATCTTCTTCGTCTCGTTTACCGACAAGCCGGAGATGACTACGCCTGCACTCTCGGAGCGGGCTATCGAACAACGCGAGAAATGGAATATCGCCCTTGATGAGTTGGACTACCCGGTCTATTCCGGTTACACGGACAGCCTGCAGCGCATGGGCGTGCAGGTACACCACACCAGCCGCTGGTTCAACGGTGCGACATGCGAGATGAGCGCCGCTCTGGCAGAAGAAGTGGAGCGATTGGATTTTGTCTCTGAGGTAGAGATGACGCGGGACGACAGCTCGCCTATCTATGCCCCGAGCCGTATGAAAAGGCAGTTGGAGAGCGTCGAGACAACAGACGAAGCTATCATCAGTCAGACCTCTGCGCAGCTGAACGTCTATAACCTGCGCCCGCTCCATCAGGCAGGGTTTCACGGGCAAGGTATCCTTATGACGATCTGCGACGGCGGCTTCTACAACGCCAATACGCTCGAGTGCTTTAGGCAATCACAACTGCTCGGGCATTTCGATTGGACAGATGATGATCAATTCGGCTACTCGTTCTTCGGATCAACAGGTGCGCACGGTACGCAGTGTCTGAGTGCTATTTCCGGTATTCAGGAGGGTTTCTACGGGGCTGCCACGCAAGCGGAGTATTACCTCATGCGCTCGGAAGAATACAAGACAGAGAGTCCGAAAGAGATGGACAACCTCGTGGCTGCACTGGAGAAATCCGATTCGTTAGGTGTCAATGTTTTCTCCGTCTCGCTCGGTTATGCCTATTTCGACAACGATGCGTGGACACTGCCCTATTCAGCGCTGGACGGCAAGAGTACCCGTGCCAGCCTGGCTGCCACTATTGCTGCCCGCAAAGGTATGTTAGTCTGCGTTGCTGCGGGCAACGAGGGCAATAACAGCTGGCATACGATCTGCGTACCCGCCGATGCAGACAGCATATTGACGGTCGGTGCCGTGGATATTCAGCGGCATATCGGTACGTTCTCCAGTTATGGCCCTTCGGCGGATGGTCGCACCAAACCGGATGTGTGCGCCGTTGGTGTCCAAACAACCCTTATCAATCCGTACGGCAACATCATTCAGAGTAACGGTACGAGTTTCGCCACGCCTCTGCTGGCCGGCCTTGCTGCGACGCTGTGGTCGGCGCTTCCTGACGAGAACGCCATGCAGATTCGCGAACGTATCATCCAATCCGCTGACCGCTACGACAACCCTGACACAGACCAGTACGGCTACGGTATCCCTGATGCGTGGAAAGCCTATATGGGCGATTCGCCGGAGACTACCGGTACTGTCAAGACCAACGATGTCAACAGCGCACGCAAAGTCATCCACGGCGAACAGATCCTGATTATGCGTCACGGGCATATCTATAACCTGGCAGGGCAGATGGTTAGGTGAGGGGTTACGGGTTACGGGTATAAAAAAAAGAGCAAGCTTACTACATCGCACCGCTACAACCTCTTACCCTTGCTCCGGTCAAGGCCTGGGGGAGTTCAGAGGGAGCTGGTCGTATAGGACTTGCTCTAAATCGGGTGCAAAGGTACTGCTTTTTTTTGACATGACCAAATTTTTGCACAAAAAAAGATATTAATTTTTAATTTTAATTCTTATTTCCCTTGTTGACGGACTTCATTATCGGGCGGATTAAGGCCGAATTACCATTCGAGCCGAACGAAGAGAAAGCCGGATTGCTAAACGCTCTCGGTGCTTTTTTGGTGTCCCGTGAAGCCCGCAAAGCATTTATTCTCCGCGGCTACGCCGGTACGGGTAAGACGAGTGTGATGAGCGCGCTGGTTCGTGCATTGGAGAGTCTCAAACAACCCTGCGTATTGCTGGCTCCCACAGGCCGTGCCGCCAAAGTGCTCAGCCGCTATTCCGGTGCGCCGGCATACACCATTCATAAGAAGATCTACCGTCAGGAACAACTCGGCAAGGAGGCTTTTTCGCTCTGCGACAACCGGCATGTGCGTACGCTCTTCATCGTAGATGAAGCATCTATGCTGTCCGGCAACCGCGACAACGGGGTCTTCGGCAGCGGTTGTCTGCTAGACGATCTGGTGCGGTACGTGTATAGCGGTGCCGGATGTTCCTTACTCCTGGTAGGCGATGACGCGCAGTTACCGCCCGTCGGCAGCACGGTCAGTCCTGCGCTGGATGCCGGGTTTATGGCGCATCAATACGGGTTACAGGTTACGGGTTACGGGTTACGGGAAGTGGCACGTCAGGCGCTGGACAGTGGCATACTGAGCGAAGCGACAAGGCTGCGAGAACTACTCGGGAGTACAGAATACAAAACACAAAGTACAGACCTGATTACTTTGATTTCCAACAATAAAGACATCATCAAGTTGAAAGGCGAAGAGGTCATTGAGACGCTGGAGCAGAGCTGGCGGGAAGTGGGTCCGGAAGAGACGCTCATCATTGCGCGCAGCAACAAACTGACCAATCTGTATAACCAAGGCGTGCGGGCACAAGTGTTGTGGAAAGAGGATGAACTATCCAACGGCGACCGCATCATGGTGACCAAAAACAACTATTTCTGGGCAGAAGAATACGACGATCTGGAGTTTATCGCCAACGGAGATATCTTTGAGATTGAGCGGCTCTACAATGTCCATGAACTGTATGATTTCCACTTTGCCAAAGCCTCTCTGCGTTCTGTGGATTATAACTGGGAGATCGAGACGCTCGTATGGTTAGATACACTCACTACCGATAGTCCCGAAGCCAATTATGCGCTGCAAAAAGAGCTCTTTTCACACATCGCAGAGGACTACCCGGAGATACGAAACAAAAAGGAATTAGTGAAAAAGATTTTCGAATCGCCCTATTACAACGCCCTTCAGATCCGGTATGCGTATTGCGTAACTTGCCACAAAGCGCAGGGTGGTCAGTGGAGGCATGTCTATATCGACACCGCCGGCGTCGGAGAGGACGAAGCGCGTATGGCAGACAGCACCGAAAAAAGGGAGTTTTTACGCTGGATTTATACCGCAGTTACCCGTTCTACTGAAAAAATATTCATTTTACGTTAAATTTTGCTGATTTTATTTGCATATGTGCAAAATTATTTGTAACTTTGCGCCCAAATTGCTATGCAATTATTTTTAATAACAAACAATTAATAATTTTAAACAATGAAAATCTACAAATTTCGCACTCTTTTAGTGCTCATGACGGCAGCTTGTATGCTTGCTGGTTGCCGTTCAGACATTGATCTTGGGAATTTGGATGGTCACATGGAGGCGACTCTGGGCTTGTCAATGCCTGTCGGTAACATCAAGATCGGCATCGGCCAGGTACTGGGTCTTAACCGGGATTCCACCCCTGCTCTTGACACCATTACCATTGGTAACCAAGGAGGTGTGCTGTTATGGTCAAAGACATTGGATCCGACCTACAAAACTTTTACGGCATTCGAATTAAAAGACCAGATTAACAGCGGTAACTTTACCATTAACATTTATGATCAGTTGAAGGAAGCCCAAGTTGATCACCCAGGCTTACCCAGTCTTCCTCTGATGGAATTGGACTCCTTATTAGATGTCCATTTCATTTACATTCCCGAAGGATATACTTTGAAAGATAGTTGGACGACGTATAAAGACACCATGGCGCTGACCTTGAGCGGCATCAACCAAAAGAATGTGGAAAACCGTGTGGATAGTGCCCATTTGGACTACGCGCATTTTATGTTAAGTTTGAACGAAGAGAATTTCAAAGATCTTGACGCTTCTTGGATTGATACCGTCATTCTGACCTTGGATGATCACTTCATTCGCCGTGATGGAGGAGAAAACCGTATTCAGATATTCCCAAAAGAGGATGGCTCGCCCATTGTCTTCGGTCAGAAAATACCCTTGGAACTCGGCAAAACAACGCTACAATTAATGACAGATCCGAAAGCTACTGCATCTAGCGCAAACGTGGACAGCGTTATTCACGCCTACGTATATGTCAAATATAGCGTTCCAACAGGTATTAAAATTGACATCGAAAAAGACTCCAAAATCGAAGGTGGATTTACTGTAAAAGACAAAGGTTTGGCTCCGACTCTCGTATGGGGTTGGTTCCATCCGACCGGAGATATGCATGACGAGGATTCAGTGAATATCTCTTCCAGTTTGGAGGATATGCCGATCTTCAACGATCCGACTACTGTTCTTCCGTTCTCTCGTCCGATTATTGAAGCATGGGTAAAAACCAAGGTAGCAGGAGACATTCGCATTGAGGGAGACTATCTGAGAGCTTTTAAGGGCAATAATGAATACCGTTCGGCCTTCTATGAATACCCAGAAGATAGTTCTAAATTCGCTTATTCATTCCCGATGAACGAATGTGTAACTCCAGGAGGTACCGATAATATAAACGACTCAACGCATCTTCATCTGCGTTTTGACAGAGATTATGGTCATATAGACAACTTGTTTAGAGGCGGTATCCCTGAGAGATTGTCCTACAAATTCAATTTCACATTCGATGCGGATTCAACACCCCAAATTCGTATTCCTGTTACAGATTTGTCCGTATTACTGACATCGAAGGTTACAATGCCTCTGACTTTCCACGAAGGCGTTAGCCTAATATATACTTCGAAATTGGAGGATCTTGATATCAGCAAATTCAGTATTGACTCTCTGTTAGGCAGTACGCTGACTATGAAAGACTCATCACAATTAGGTATTATCATGCGCACGGAGACTACGTTACCGTTCAGTATCAAACTGGTATTCCGTTGTCTGAATGCCAATGGCGATACTATCAAATATAAAGGTAAACCTTTCGGCTTGTTTGATAAAGATACACTGTATATACATGCGCCGGGCGTTCAACAAGATAAAGAAGACAACTGGACTGTTGAGCCTAATGAGATACCAAAGGATCCTATGGAGGATAATCTAAACTGGGCACATCTTAGCAAAGCTGAGTTGGATCTCTTCCCGCAGATTTCGGAAATCATCTATTCCATTATCATTGATGACAAGGCACTGAAAGAGGCATATCAAAACGGAGTACGCGACGTACCTATCAGCGAAAGTCAGTACATCAAGCTTCGAATAGGCCTTACCGCGCAGATAGAAGCGGCTATTAACTTGGTTAATAACGAAAAGAAATAAGGAGGGCTGAGCAATGAAAGCAATGAATAGATTTTTCATAGTAGCCCTTGTGGCACTATTTGCAGGCAGTGTAAGCGCACAGCAAGTAACGACCATGTATTTCCTTGAGAACGCGCCAATGCGTCACACGATCAACCCTGCCTTCCAGCCGGTAAGCAAAGGCTATATCAACTTTACGCCGCTTGGCTGGTCGAGTATCAACGCCGGTAACACGTTCTTCACCCTTGGTGATCTGGTGTTCGTGGACAAAGATCTGAACAGTTCGACGTACGGAAAGACTATTACGATCATGCACGCGAACGCAAAGGATCAACGCCTCAACATGATTGACAAACTCCCTGCCATGGTCACCTTCAACGGTGATGTCACACTCGGCTTGCTGAACATGGGTTTCCGTATCAAAGATAACGGCTACCTGACTATCGGTATCAACGAGCGTCTCAACTTCGGTGCTACGCTACCAAAATCGTTACTGAATACCTTGCTAGGCGGTTCGTTGGACTTCAACAAATCCACGTTTGACCTAAACGGCATGGGTATTGGTGCCAACATGTATGCAGAAGTAGGTGTCGGTTATAGCCACAAGATCAACGAGCAGTGGACAGTCGGTGGTAAAGTAAAATTCCTCATGGGTCAAGTCTATGCTGATGAGGCCAGTAAGCAGCTGAATATTGAAACCTCGATTGACAAATGGCTTGTCACAGGAGACTATGCGCTGGAGGTTGCCGGCCCGATTAATGCAGACTACCTGATCAAGAACACAGAAGGCAAGAGTCTCGGTCAGATCCTTGACGAGATGGATAACGGAACGCTTCAACGCGATAGTATCATCAATCTTCGCGACATCAAGAGTTTGATCACTCCATCCGGATTCGGTGCTGCTTTTGATCTCGGTTTCACCTACAAACCTATTGAGCAACTCCAGATCAGTGCCGCTGTAACGGATCTTGGTTTCATCTATTGGACACGTGGTACGCGTGTTAGCGGTGATATTGAAGCACCTTTCGACGGATTAGACGACATCGACATTAATAGCAATGAGTACCGCGATGAGAACGGTAAGATCTCTATGTCGAAGATTGCAGACAAGGCGGTTGACAAGCTGAAGAAGATGCTGGATGGTATGAAGGTTGAACAGGCATCCGGTATCGGTATGCCTAAGATGATATCTGCCCGCTTGAATGTAGGCTTGGATGCTAATTTCTGGGATAACCGCGTGGGCGTAGGCGTCGTTTCCGCAACACGTCTGTACAACTCACGTCTGTATGAAGAAGTAACCTTCGGTGCAGCTTTCCGTCCGGTTAACTGGTTCAACATCGCAGCTTCCTACTCTATCCTCAATAACGGTAAGTACAGCAACGTAGGTGCAGCGCTGGGCTTTATGCCGTACGACGGTATCAACCTCACGCTCGCGATGGATTATATCCCGACGAGTTATGCGGCTCTGCCGAACACCTCTACCTATCTGATTCCTGACAAAGCAAAGCGCGTCAACCTCGCATTAGGCTTCTCCATCGTATGGGGTTCGAACCGCAAGGATAAGGATAAAGACGGTGTATGGGATAAGATCGATATGTGTCCTGAGACCCCGCGTGGCGTACAAGTGGATGCCAACGGTTGTCCGCTGGATGAGGATAAAGACGGTGTACCTGACTATCTCGATTTGTGTCCGGGAACGCCGGTTGCAGCGATCGGTTTCGTCGATGCTAACGGTTGCGAACTGGATAGCGACGGTGACGGAGTGCCCGATTATATGGATAAGTGTCCGAATACGCCGGAGGCTGCTTGGGGTCAAGTGGATAACGTAGGTTGTCCGATTGATACGGACGGCGACGGTGTACCTGACTACCTCGATTTGTGTCCTGAGACACCGCAAGCTGCTTGGGGTAAGGTAGATACGAAGGGTTGTCCGCTGGATAGCGATAGTGATGGTGTGCCCGATTACATGGACCGCTGTCCGAACACGCCGATTGCAGCACAAGGTCAAGTGGATAGCACGGGTTGTCCGATTGATATCGATGCCGACGGTGTACCTGACTTCCTTGACGAGTGTCCGAACACGCCGGTAGCAGCTATCGGTCATGTGGACGCAAGAGGTTGCGAGCTGGATACGGACGGTGATGGTGTACCTGACTACCTCGACGAGTGTCCGACAGTAGCGGGTCTCCAAGAGAACAAGGGTTGTCCGGAGGTTAAACGCGAAGTACGCAAGATCCTCAACAAGGCAATGCAAGGTATCGAGTTCGAGTCCGGTAAGGCTACTATCAAGTCGAAATCGTACGAGTTGCTCAACCTCATCGCATCCATCTTCATTGACAACAGCGAGTACCTCATCGAGGTTCAGGGTCATACCGACAACACCGGTAAGTACGAGCAGAACTTGAAGATCTCGCAGCAACGTGCTGATGCTGTTAAGGACTACCTGGTTAAACAGGGTGTACCGGCAGAGCGTCTGACGGCTGTTGGTTACGGACCGGATGTACCGGTAGCTGATAACAAGACGAAGGCAGGTCGTGCAAAGAACCGCCGCGTTGAGTTCAAGATCAGCTTCGAGGAGATCCATTACGAGATGGTTATGGAGCACGCAGAGCCTGCTCCGGTGGACAGCGCAGTTGTTGCCCCGGTAGATAGCGCAGCTGTAGTAGTTCCGGTGGACAGTGCTGCTGTAGCACAATAAAATGATGGGTAGCGCTCTTGGGTGGGCGCTACCTAACTACGAATATTAACATTTAAAACTATAGTATTATGGGAAGAGCGTTTGAATATCGCAAAGCAACAAAACTGAAACGTTGGGGCCATATGTCCCGCACATTTACCAAATTAGGCAAGGAGATCACAATTGCAGCCCGTGAGGGTGGACCGGATCCGGACTCTAACCCGCGCCTGCGCGCGCTGATTCAACAGTGCAAACGTGAGAACATGCCGAAGGATAACATCGACCGCGCCATCAAGAAAGCCACCGATAAGTCATCGGAGGGTTATAAGGAGATTAACTACGAAGGATACGGACCGCACGGTATTGCTATCTTCGTGGAGACCGCGACCGACAACCATATGCGTACGGTAGCCAACATCCGTTCGTACTTCACCAAGTTCGGCGGCACACTCGGCACGCAGGGTTCGTTGCAGTTCCTCTTTGACCGCAAGGCATGCTTCACCGTAACGATGAAAGACGGCATTGATCTGGACGAACTGGAGCTCGAGCTCATCGACTTCGGCGTAGAAGAACTCGGCGTGGATGAGGAGGAGAACACGATTGTCATTTACTCCGATTTCAACGAAGCTATCAATATGCAGAAATACCTGGAGGAGAACGGTTTTGAGATTCAATCAATCGAGTTCGTGCGCATACCGAACGACACGAAGGAATTAACCGATGAGCAGCGCGAGTCTGTACAGAAGCTGATTGACAAGATCGAAGAGGATGAGGATGTACAGAACGTATTTACCAATATGGCTGAATAAAGGCGAAGGGCTAAAGGTGAAAGGCTAAAGGATGATTATATCTGAATACTTCAAACTAACGGAACGTCAGGCTGAGCAATTCGCTCAGCTTGACGAGCTTTATCGGGATTGGAACAGCAAGATCAATGTGATTTCCCGCAAGGACATTGACAACCTGTACGAGCATCACGTGCTCCATTCGCTGGCAATCGGTAAACTAGTACCTTTCCAGCCGGGTACATCTATTTTGGATGTAGGCACCGGCGGCGGTTTCCCCGGTATTCCGTTGGCTATCCTGTTTCCGGAGTGCCGGTTTGTGCTGATTGATTCGATAGGCAAGAAGATCAAGGTAGCCTCCGAAGTAGCACGTGCGCTCGGATTGACGAATGTAGAGTGCCGTCAGGAGCGCGCAGAGGAAGAGAAGGAGAAGTTCGATTTTGTAGTGAGCCGCGCGGTGATGCCCCTGCCCGATTTGGTCAAACTGGTACGTAAGAACGTATCGAACCAGCACCGCAATGCCGTACCTAATGGTATTATTGTGCTGAAAGGCGGCGAGTTAGAGAGTGAGTTGGCACCGTTCCGCAAGGTTGTGGAAGTAACGCCATGCAGTACCTATTTCCCCGGTGAATGGTTTGAAACGAAACAAGTGATTTACCTACCCCTTTAACTATGATTCGATTCACGACAGACGATATCACGATGCCGGCATTGGATGAGCGGAAAGTGATCCGATGGATCCGTGCGGTGGCGGCAGACTACGGATTCACAGTAGGTAGTATTACCTATATCTTCTGCTCGGATGAGCGGGAGTTAGCAGTGAATAGGGAGTTTTTAGGACATGACTACTACACGGATGTCATCACGTTTGACTACTCGACGGCAAGTACGCTGAACGGAGATATATTCATTTCGCTGGACACAGTACTGTCGAACGCAGAGATGGTCGGCGCGACGTTTGAGGAGGAGTTACTCCGAATCATCATTCACGGAGTATTGCATCTGACCGGTCAGGGGGATAAGACACCGGAGACGAAGGCAGAGATGACTGCAAAAGAGGAGAAGGCGCTGGGGAAGTGGTGATTGAAGATTGAAGATTGAAGATTTGTAATTTGTAGATATATGAAAAAGTTCGTATTGAGTTTATTGTGCTTTGTGGCAATGACTGCAAGCGCGATTGAGTATTGCGCGAGTTCGGCATGGGGTTACGGTGCAAGTGCTACCGGAGGCAGCGATGTAACACCGACCTTGGTGAGTAACGAGAGCGAGTTGAAAACCGCGCTGGGTAAGTCCGGGAGTGTGATCATCCTGACGCAGGACATTACCGTGACGAACCACATCAGCACGGACAAGAGCAACCTGACTATTATGGCGTTACCCGGTGTAAAATTGATTTCCGAGAAGCAGAACCAAAGCGAATCGGGTATTTTATACCTGAAAGGCAACAACTTGGTGCTTCGCAACCTGACACTGGTGGGTCCGGGAGCCTATGACTGCGACGGCTGGGACTTACTCTGCCTCGACAAAGCGACAAATGTATGGGTAGATCACTGCGATTTCCAAGACGGTTGCGATGACAATTTTGATATCAAAGGTAAGGCGGACAATATCACAGTCAGCTGGTGCCGTTTCCGCTACTTGAAAGAACCGAAAGCAGGCGGTTCTGGCGGTTCGAACGATCACCGTTTCTCCAACTTAATCGGCTCCGGCAGTAGCGACAAGCCCGCAGACGGAACGTATAATGTCAGTTACGGTTTCTGCTGGTGGGATGAGGGCTGCAAGCAGCGTATGACGCGCTGTCGTAACTGCGAGTTGCATTTCCTGAACTGCTATTGGAACTCGTCGGTGTCGGACTACTATATCGGTCCGGAGAACGCAAGTTGCTATTTTGAGGGCTGCACCTTTGCCGGCAGAGCCAATGAGATAGATAACATTTGGCAACCGTTTAACGGTACTACCAACGATTGTAAGTTCGTTCGTTGTGAAGGCAACTTGCCATCCAATAGCGGTACGGTAGATGCCCCGACATACAGTTATGATCATCTGACGACCGAGAAAGCCCGTTCTTGCGTCACGCACGCTACTTGCGGAGCAGGAGCAACGCTCTATGTAACTACCGCAGGTGAGGTTTCTTCTTCCTGCCCGAATGAAGATCCGGAGCCGATAGAGCCCAGCGAAGAGTGCTGTATTGATCTGAGTTTGGGTGAAGAGCCGACGGTGGCGAATGAAGGTATTCCTGAGGAGTTCGACATGTTGTCTTTGACTGTTAATTTGGTGAAAGGTAACTGGGCATACGGATACTTGCATATGGGCGGAAATGCGGACTATATCACGTTTGATTTCTCGGCATATAGTACAATGGTGATTAAGTCGGTGAAGTTTGATGTTACTATTCCTAACTGGGAAGAAAGCAAGAACACCATTGCTTATCATTGGAATAACGATGAGAACAGTCTGTACAATATTGCCAGCAGCGCCAAGGAGACCGTTAAACTGACTGCACCGGCAAATGCCAAGTCGTTCACTATCCAACGTTCTGCGGGCACAGGCACACGCATCAGTCAGGTTTGTTTTGAACTCAAATCCGACGCTACTACCAGTACGCCTGCTCTTCCTGCGACGCCCAACGCGGCACAAAAAATAATTCGCGAAGGACGATTACTCATCCTTCGCGATAACAAAACCTATGATATCTTAGGGTTTAGTCTTTAAACTTAGCACATAAGAATTCACGGTTGAGCCTTGCGATATTCGCGAGGCTCACACTTTTTGGGCACTCAGCGGCACAAGCACCGGTGTTGGTACAGTTACCGAAACCGAGTTCGTCCATCTTAGCAACCATCGCTTTCGCACGTGCAGCCGCCTCGATCTTACCTTGCGGGAGCAGAGCGAGTTGCGAAACTTTAGCGGAAACGAAGAGCATCGCCGAACCGTTCTTACAAGCAGCCGCACAAGCGCCGCAACCGATACAGGAAGCAGCGTCCATCGCCTCGTCAGCAACGGGCTTCGGAATAGGTATTGCGTTTGCGTCAGGTACACCACCGGTGTTAACGGAAACGAAACCACCTGCCTGCATGATTTTGTCATACGCACCACGATCGACCATAAGGTCCTTGATTACAGGGAACGCACGGCTACGCCACGGCTCTACGGTGATGGTCTCACCATCGTGGAACTTACGCATGTGGAGCTGGCAGGTCGTGATGGCGCTGTCCGGTCCGTGCGGGTGACCGTTGACGTACATGGAGCACATACCGCAGATACCTTCACGGCAGTCGTGATCGTAGGTAACGGGGTCTTTGTGCTCTGCAACGAGTTGCTCGTTGAGGATGTCGATCATCTCCAAGAACGAAGCACCTTGGAAGACGTGCTTGAGATCATATGTCTCGAAATGTCCTTGAGCTTTAGGTCCTGCTTGTCTCCAAACGCGAACCTTAATATCAATGTATTGATCCATAATGCTTAGTTTTTGTAGTTACGAGTTTTACGTTCCGTGAATTCGTAGTCGAGCGGCTCTTTGATGAGTTGCGGTTCCTTGTCGTCGCCCATATATTTCCAGCAGCCGACATATGCGAACTTGTCATCCTGACGGAGAGCCTCACCTTCCGGCGTCTGGTATTCCTCGCGGAAGTGACCACCGCATGACTCCTCACGATGGAGGGCGTCAACGGCCATGAGACGACCGATCTCGATGAAGTCTGCCAAACGGAGGGCTTTCTCGAGCTCGTTGTTGAGCGAGTTAGCTTCTCCCGGGATATATACGTTGGTCCAGAACTCTTTCTTGATGGCATCGATTTTCTTGATACCTTCCTTGAGCCCTTCGGCCGTACGACCCATACCGACGAAGTCCCACATGATAAGACCGAGCTCTTTGTGGATGGAGTCAACCGAGCGGTTACCCTTGATCGCCATGAGGCGGTCGATCTTATCTTGTACAGCCTTCTCAGCCTCAGCGAACTCAGGCAGGTCGGTGGACATACGCGGTACACCGATCTGATCGGAGAGGTAGTTCTGGATGGTGTACGGAAGTACGAAGTAACCATCAGCGAGACCTTGCATGAGGGCGGAAGCACCGAGACGGTTAGCACCGTGGTCGGAGAAGTTCGCCTCACCGATACAGAACAGACCTTTGACGGTCGTCTGCAGCTCATAGTCCACCCAGATACCACCCATCGTGTAGTGGATAGCCGGGAAGATCATCATCGGGTTCTCGTACGGGTTCTCGTCCACAATCTTCTCGTACATCTGGAAGAGGTTACCGTATTTCTGAGCTACGACATCCTTACCGAGGCGCTGGATAGCGTCGGAGAAGTCGAGGAAGACTGCGAGGCCTGTATTGTTGACACCGTAGCCTTTGTCGCAACGCTCTTTGGCAGCACGCGAAGCTACGTCACGCGGAACGAGGTTTCCGAATGCCGGATAACGACGCTCGAGATAGTAGTCACGATCCTCTTCGGGTATGTCACGACCTTTGATCTCGCCAGCCTGGAGACGCTTTGCGTCTTCGAGTTTCTTCGGAACCCAGATACGACCGTCGTTACGGAGCGACTCTGACATAAGTGTCAACTTACTCTGGAAGTCTCCGTGCTTCGGAATACAGGTCGGGTGGATCTGTGCGTAGCAGGGGTTAGCGAAGAGGGCACCGTGGCGGTACATCTGCATAGCAGCAGAACCGTTGGAAGCCATCGCGTTAGTGGAGAGGAAGAAGGTGTTTCCGTAACCACCCGAGCCTACAACGACAGCGTGTGCGAAGAAACGCTCAATGCGGCCGGTGACGAGGTTACGAGCGATGATACCACGCGCACGTTTCTCACCGTTCTCGTCAGCGATCATCACGATGTCAAGCATCTCATAACGGGTGTACATCTTTACTTTGCCTTTACCGATCTGACGGCTGAGGGCGCTATACGCACCGAGGAGCAGCTGTTGACCGGTCTGACCTTTTGCGTAGAAAGTACGACTTACCTGTGCACCACCGAACGAACGGTTGTCGAGCAAGCCGCCGTATTCGCGTGCGAAAGGAACACCTTGTGCGACACACTGGTCGATGATGGAGTTCGATACTTCGGCCAGACGGTATACGTTTGCCTCACGAGCACGGTAGTCACCACCTTTGATGGTATCGTAGTAAAGACGATACACAGAGTCACCGTCGTTCTGGTAGTTCTTCGCTGCGTTGATACCACCCTGTGCAGCGATTGAGTGCGCACGACGGGGACTATCCTGGATACAGAAGTTGAGCACGTTGAATCCCATCTCTGCCAACGAAGCCGCAGCGGAAGCACCTGCCAAACCCGTACCTACAACGATGACGTCGAGACGACGTTTGTTAGCAGGGTTGACGAGTTTCTGATGGTTCTTGTAGTTCGTCCATTTGAGCTCCAGCGGACCAGCAGGGATCTTTGCCATCTCCGGTGTGATGATCGGAGTGGTAGCTTCTTTAACTACCTCAGCTGCTTTTTTCACTACTTTCTCTGCAACTGCTTCAACAACTTGCTTAGCAGCCTCTTTGATTTCTTCTTTAATCTTTGCCATAATAGTAAATCATTTTAGCAGAGCATACCGATGCCCATACCGAAGTAATACAATACAACAATTGCGAACGGGAGTACCGCGAGCGTAGCTACGATGCAACCGATCACTTTGATACGTTTCATCCAAACGAGGTTGTTCCAGCCGAGCGTGTGCAGGGCAGACCAAACACCGTGGTTGAGGTGGAACCAGAGGGCGCAGAGCCAAATGAGGTAGAGCACGCAGTAGATCTGACCGCAAACAGGAGCGGTGAAGAGTGCCTTCACGTAAGCCGCACCGTCCGTCGGACTGAACGCACCGGCGGTAGCACCTTCGGTGATCTCAGCAAGCTGCATGCGGAACCAGAAGTTGTACAGGTGCAAGCAGAGGAAACCGATGACAATAGCACCGAGAACAAGCATGTTCTCCGACTCCCACTCTACTCCTTCTTTCTTCCCCGTTACCGCATAGCGGTCGTTACCACGCGCTGCACGGTTCTGGATGGTCAGATAGATTGCGTAGCAGAAATGCACGAGTACCAGAAATGCCAAACCTAACGTACCCACGAGTGCGTACCAATTGGCTCCGAGAAACTCGCAAATCATGTTGTAGGCCTCTTCCGAGAAAACCACAGCCAGGTTCATACAGCCGTGGAAAAGCAGGAAGAAGACCAACGCCAAGCCTGTCAAGCTCATAATGAACTTACGGCCGATAGATGAATCTTTTAACCACATAGAATTAGATTTTTTAATGATTTTAATGAATTATTGTTTGTTTTGTTTTATAAGCTCTTGATGTATTTGTCTGCCTCAATCGCCGCTTTGGCACCCGAACCGGCAGCTACAACCGCTTGCCTGTAATGGGGGTCGGCGCAATCTCCGGCAGCAAAGACTCCGGGCACATTGGTTCGCGGACTGTCTCCGTCCACGAGGATATATCCCTCTGCGTCACGAAGGAGGTAGTCTTTGAAGAGATCCGTATTGGGATGATGACCAATAGCGAGGAAGAAACCGTCGATGTCGATATGCTTGATCGTTTCATCGGGTTCGCCTTTGCGGAAGATGAGGTCAGCGCCTTGCACTTTTCCTTCTCCGGTCAGTTGGAGGGTGTTATGCTCAAAGAGCACTTCAATCTTGGGGTTGTTCAGTACACGTTGCTGCATAATCTCCGAGGCACGGAGATAGGGTTTGCGGACAATCATATAGACTTTTTCGCACAATCCCGCGAGGTAGTTGGCTTCTTCGCAAGCTGTGTCACCACCTCCGACGACTGCCACTGTTTTCTTACGGTAGAAGAATCCGTCGCAGGTTGCACAGGCACTCACGCCACGACCACGATAAGTACGCTCGGACTCAATGCCCAAATAACGTGCCGAAGCTCCGGTCGCAATGATGACGGCATCGGCTTCGTATTCGATCTCGTCTTCTACGATGACTTTCTTCGGGCTTACCGAGAAATCCACTTTCGTCACAATGCCGGAGACGAACTGCGTACCGAAGCGCTCTGCTTGGCGGCGCATGTCGTCCATCATCGTGAAAGGTTCCACTCCATCGGGATAGCCCGGGAAATTCTCCACTTCTGTAGTTGTGGTCAGCTGTCCACCGAGTTGGGGTCCTTCAATGAGTACAGGTGCGAGGTTCGCACGCGAAGCATAAATAGCCGCCGTATAGCCGGCAGGTCCACTGCCAATTATTATACATTTAACTCTCATAATCTCATATCATTTACAAAGGTATCTTTGCCGGGCGTGAGTACGTATTGTTGCGGCGTAGTCACGAAAGCCGGTTCTTTCATTTTCAGGATGGATGTTTTTTTGCCTTCTTTGATCTCCAGTTGCAGCGGCATCAGATCGGCGTTTCGCAGTTTGAGCACAAAACGGTTGATGCCGGCAGATTGATCTTTGGGCGTAAGGGTGACAATGGTATGTTCGCCTTCCTCACGCTCCGTTAGGTCACAGACGCCGACCATGGTTTTTGCGAACAGGAAGGGATTGGACTCAATCAGTTCTTGAGGCGAAGGATTAGTAAGCGTCAATTCGTCTGTTTGCTCGGAGTACATGTACATGGTCTGTCCATCGTATGCCGCTTCGATGTCAAACATCGTCAGTTTGAACTGTTCGCCCTGCATGACGAGTGTTCCCGGATAGTTCATCGGTGCATTCGCTGCTTCGGTGACCGTCACAACGAAATCCGACCGAAGCGTTTTCTGCTCCAAGTTCATAAGGAATGTACTCAGTACGGTTAATATGGTTAGTATCAAATTCATGTTTATCCTTATTTAGTATGTGTTCGCCCCCATTCCGTATGCGTGTCGTTAGCGTCTCGTTAGCGTGTTTTGCCTATTTGACTCCAAGTTCTTCGAGCAATTTATCGAGTTGGTCGAGGTCAGTGATGAGCACATCACGACCCTTCGGACCTTTGTTCGGTCCTACGACACCGGCGGCTTCGAGTTGGTCGGACAGCTTGCCGGCACGGTTATACCCTATCTCGAACGCACGCTGGAGACGCGAAGTCGAACCTTCCTGTTTCGTTACTACGTAACGCGCTACATCTGCGAACATCGGATCCAGACGTTTCATATCCACGCTGCCCGGAGCCAAAGCCTCGCCTTCACCGCCTTCGCCTACGTATTCCGGCAACTGGTACGGTTCACGGAACTTCTGCTGTTTCGCTATATGTCCGACGATGGCATCTACTTCGGGTGTATCGACAAACGCGCATTGGATACGCGTCACGGATGCGTTGCCGGCGTAGAGCGAGTCGCCACGACCGATGAGTTGCTCCGCTCCCTTCGCATCAAGGACAGTACGGCTGTCGATGACGGATTGTGTACGCAGGGCTATACGTGTCGGTATGTTCGCTTTGATGACACCGGTGACGATGTTGACGGACGGACGCTGCGTAGCGAGGATCATGTGCATACCGACCGCACGGGCTTTTTGGGTAATACGTGCGATAGGCGTCTCTACCTGCTTGCCTGCCTGCATAATGAAATCGCCGTACTCGTCGATAATGATGACGATATAAGGCAAGAACTGGTGATGCAAGCTGTCCGCCACGAGTTTATTGGGGTTGAGGCGGCGTTTGACGAACTTGTCGTTATAGTCCTCGAGGTTGCGCACACCGGCGTCCATGAGCAGTTTGTAACGGTTCTCCATCTCGATGACGAGCGAATTGAGCGTGTTGATGACGCGGTCGCACTCGGTGATGACGATCTGCTCGGGATCGGTGTCCGGCATCGCTGCGAGGTAATGTTTGATCAGCGGTTTGTACGGTGCGAACTCAACCATCTTTGGATCGACCATGACGAGTTTGAGCTCTGCCGGATGCTTCTTGTACAGCAACGACGTGATGATGGCGTTGATGGCGACGGACTTACCGGTACCAGTAGCACCGGCAACAAGCAGGTGCGGCGTCTTGGCGAGGTCGAACATAAAGACCTCGTTGGTGATGGTTCGTCCGTAAGCAATCGGCAGTTTCATCTTCTGCTCTTCCTGGAAACGCTTGGAGGCGATGACCGAGTGCATGGAAACGACTTGCGGTTTCTCGTTCGGCACCTCAATACCGATGGTTCCTTTACCGGGCATCGGGGCGATGATACGAATACCTGTAGCCGATAGGGACATCATAATATCGTTCTCCAGCGCCTGGATCTTCGCTACGCGAATACCGGCTTTCGGCACTATTTCATAGAGCGTGACGGTCGGTCCTACGGTTGCTTTGATCGATTCGATCTCGATGCCGTAGTTACGGAGGGTCGTCACGATACGTGCTCCGTTCGCGCGCTGTTCGTCTTCGTTGATCACCGGCGCAGCTTCGTTGTCATAAACCTTGAGGAGATTGAGAGACGGGAACTTGAAGAACTCGAGGTCTTTACGCGGATCGTACGGTCCTTCCAACTCCAACAATTTGTCCGGATCTTTTTCATAGAGTTCGTCTCTTTTGACTTCCGATATCTCCAGATCTTTAGGCGCTGTTTCCGGTTCTTCCATCGGCAGCGGCGCATCGCCCAGCGGTTCATTCTCGTCATCTACTGTCGGTTCAGGCTCGGGTTCAGACTCCGGTTCAGGTTCCGGTTCAGGAGTCTCGGGTTCTTCTTCGCTCACCGGTTCAATGGTCAAGGTATAGTCCTCATCCGATTTCTCTTTGGCTGGCTCTTCCGGCAGCGGTATATCGAAGGTTACTTCTCCTGTAGGTTCAGTAGGCTCACTAGGAATCCTCGGTTTCCTGGTAAAGAGTTTCTTGCACCACTCGGCAAAGGCTCTACAGTGGTCTGTAAAATGCGGGTCGGTGACAATGAGGAAGATGATGAGCGTAGCTGCGAGTAACAAAACAGTACCGGTCAGCGCCACGTAGCTGTGGAGCCACTCTGCAACCCAAGCGCCAAAGCGCCCGCCCCATCGGAAAACACCCAAGCCGATCATTTGTTGCGCAAAGCCTAATACAATCGACCCCCACAGGACCCAGAACGTACCGCCGCAGAACAGCTTGATGGCGTGTATGTCTTTGAGTACATGCATCAGCCGCAAGCCGTAAATCGTGATCATAAACACCAGCAGGATGGAAACGAAGCCGAAACTGCCGTCGATCATGAATTGCGCCAAATGAGCCCCAGGCAGACCCAGGAGGTTTCTCACCGTCTCGCGGTTTGCCACGCGCTCCGCATGGTCCATAGAGAGCACCGACTGATCATACGTGCCGGTAAAAAGATAGCTGATGTACGACAATAATGCGATGACGGCGAACGTCAGCAGCAGCACGCCAAGTATCATCCGCGTGCGGCGGTCTAAAAAGAAGTTTTTTATGGCTTGCCACCAGTTCGTTTTCTCTATACGAATCGCTCTCTCGGACGAACGCTCGGCGGCTACATTTCCTGTTTTTGTTGATGTTCTGGGCATAAATCCTTTTCCAATTAAATCATTTGCTATTCGGCCATCTACACATAGCATTCCAAAATAGCGTACAAAATTACAAAAAATTCCTGAAAGTAAAAAGAAAAGAGAGAAAAATTAACGAAAAAAGTGTATTTTTAAGGAAAATGTGCGTGCGCGCTTGTGTAATTGAAAAATTATTTGTATCTTTGCACGCTAATTGGTGGATTATGGACGAACTGATTCGACATACGGGAATCGTGCTGAGCGTGAGCGGAGAGACCGCACACGTGCAGATTGTGCAGACGAGTGCCTGCTCGGCGTGCAAAGCGCGCAGTATGTGTATGTCGTCGGAGAGTCAGGCCAAAGAGATGGATTGCATTATGCTTGAGCCGCTCAGAGTAGGCGATCAGGTAGAGGTAGAAGTACGCGAGCGACTCGCATGGAAAGCGGTTTTATTGGCGTATATTCTGCCTTTTATTGTGATGCTCGCCATCATTGCCATCCTGGATTTTGCGACCTATTGGTCCGAAGCGATCGTAGGTACGTTGTCGCTCTGCGGTATCGCGCTCTACTACATCGTGCTCAGTTTCTTCAAGGATCGCTTGCAGAAGCAATTCACCTTTACCGCACGCAAACAATAATAACTTTAAATAACAAACAACATGAATTTAATTCTGATTTCGATGGGAGTGCTTGGCGTGATCGCCTTCTTGGCAGCATGTCTGCTGTATGTGGTCAGCCTGTACTTCAAAGTGGAAGAAGATCCGCGCATTGACCTGGTGACGGCTGTGTTGCCCGGAGCTAACTGCGGCGGATGCGGATTCGCCGGTTGTCGTAACTTCGCCGAAGCGTGCGTCAAAGCCGGTAAAACCGATGGTCTGTCCTGCCCTGTTGGCGGTGAACCGACCATGGATCAAGTGAAACTCATTCTCGTTCCGGCGGACGAAGCTGCCGCTGCACCTGCCGAAGGAAGCAAGAAAGAAGGCTTCGATCCGGTGATTGCAGAGAAGATCAAAGCGCTGCCGACTCCGAGAGCCGTATTCCCGAATGTAACAGCCAGAGTGCAAGGTAAATGACCAAATGGTAAATTAGCATTATGAGAACATTTAGAATAGGCGGAGTTCATCCGCACGACAACAAACAATTCTCCGCACACCAGCCTATTACGGAGTGCCCGCTGCCCAAACAAGCCATTATTCCGCTTGTACAGCATATCGGTGCACCGGCGCAGGCTGTTGTCAAAGTAGGAGACAAAGTAAAAGTAGGCGAACTGCTGGCCAAGGCCGGCGGATTCGTGAGTGCGAACATCTGCTCGCCGGTGAGCGGTACTGTTACCAAGATCGATGCCGCAACCGATGCATGGGGCGCACCGATGCAGTGTATTTTCATTGACGTACAAGGCGACGAGTGGTTGCCGGAGATCGACCGTACGCCGGATCTGATCCGTTCGTGCACATTGGAGCCGAAAGCCATCATCGACAAGATTGCCGCTGCCGGTATCGTTGGTCTCGGCGGTGCTTGTTTCCCGACGCACGTCAAACTGCTGCCGCCTCCGGGTAAGAAAGCCGAAGTGCTGATTGTCAACGGTGTAGAGTGCGAGCCGTACCTCACTTGCGACCATCAGTTGATGCTCGAGCATGGCGAGGAGATCATCATCGGTATCGAGATCCTCAAACGTGCGCTGGGTGTTGAACGCGCTATCATCGGTATCGAGAACAACAAGAAAGATGCTATCGAGCATATGAACAAGCTGGCGCAATCCAAGCTGGGCATCGAGGTACAACCGCTCAAACTCAAATACCCGCAAGGCGGTGAGAAACAGCTCATTGACGCATGTATCCGTCGTCAGGTACCGAGCGGTGCGCTGCCGATCGAAGTAGGCGCAGTAGTGGATAACGTAGCTACCATCTATGCGGTCTATGAGGCGGTGCAGAAGAACAAACCGCTCATCAGCCGTGTAATGACCGTCACCGGTAAGAACCTCGCTAAACCGGGTAACTACTCCGTTCGTTTCGGCACGCCGATCGAGGAGGTCATCGCGCTCGCAGGTGGTGTGCCTGTCGATACCGGTAAGATCATCGGCGGTGGTCCGATGATGGGTCGTGCGATGGATCATACCGAAGGTATGCCGGCTAACAAACGTCTGAGCGGTCTGCTCTTCCTGCCGGAAGCAGAGTCAATCCGTCCCGAGGAAGAGAACTGCATCCGTTGCGGTAAGTGCGTACAGGCATGTCCGATGGGCTTGGAGCCGTATCTGTTGCAGCGAATGAATGAACTGGAGATGTACGAAGAACTCGAGAAGCACGATATCATGGACTGCATCGACTGCGGTTGCTGCGTCTTCGCTTGTCCTGCTCATCGTCGCCTGCTGGACGGCATCCGTCCGGGTAAAGCCAAAGTAGGTGCTATCCTCCGTGAGCGTGCCGCAGCCAAAGCTGCCGAGAAAAAATGACCAAATGACTAAATGGTCAAATAAATGAACAAATAGTAAATGACTAAATGGTAAATAAAATGAAGAATTTCATTGTTGCTCCGGCTCCGCACGCCCATAGTGGTGACTCTGTTCGCCGGAATATGCTACTCGTCATTCTCGCGCTGCTACCTGCTTACGTGGTATCGGTGATCGAGTTCGGCTGGGGAGCACTCATCACGGCCGCTATCTCGGTTTGCGCCTGCGTGCTGACCGAATGGCTCATCAGCCGTTACCTGCTCAAAGAGCAGAAACAAACGATCGGTGACTTGTCAGCCGTTCTCACGGGTCTGCTCCTCGCCTTCAACCTGCCTTCTAACCTCGATTGGTGGATCGTTCTCGTCGGTGCTATCGTAGCGATCGGTGTAGGTAAGATGACCTTCGGCGGTCTGGGTCAGAACCCCTTCAACCCCGCACTCGTAGGTCGTGTCTTCCTGCTCATCTCGTTCCCTGCGCAGATGACCACTTGGCCAACACCGCAAGGATTCGGCACATCGTATCTCGACGCAGAGACAGGTGCTACCCCGCTCTATTTCCTCAAGCACATCGTGAAGACCGGTGACAGCAGCGTTATTGACCAGCTCGTGCCGCTCAAGGATGCGTTCTTGGGTGCCATGGGCGGTTCGCTCGGTGAGGTCTGCGCACTCGCACTCATCATCGGCGGTCTGTTCCTCATCTGCTGCCGCGTTATTACATGGCATATACCGGTTAGTATCATCGCTACTGTGGCACTCTTCGCGGCTGTAACCGGCTGGTGCGGCGCGCTTCCCGAAGGACTGACTACCTGCCATTATGTTGGCTACGAACTGCTCTCCGGTGGTCTGATGCTCGGTGCCTTCTTCATGGCTACCGACTATGTCACCAGCCCGATGAGCGCGTGGGGTAAGATCATCTTCGGTATCGGCATCGGCTTCATCATGATGGTCATCCGTACCTGGGGCGCTTATCCCGAAGGTATGTCGTTCGCCATCCTCATCATGAACGCCTGCGTTCCATTGTTGAACAAGATTCGCCCGCAACGTTTCGGCGAGAAAAAGAAATAAGGAGGTACGTTATGGCAAAGTTAGAAAGTACATTTAAGAACATGGTTCTTAGCCTCGTTATCATCTCCATGGTAGCGGCAGGCGCACTCGCCGGCGTATATATCCTCACGCTGGAAAATATCAACGCGCAGAAACTCGCCAAGCAGGAAGCTGCCAAACTCGCAGTCCTCGCCGGTCATGAAGATGGCACGGCTATCGAGACCTCGGTGGACGGCTTCGGCGGTGTCTTCCGTGTCATGGTCGGCTTCGATGCAGAAGGAAACATCCTCGGCTACGAGATCCTCGAGCATCAAGAGACTCCGGGCCTTGGTTCGCACATGACGCATTGGTTCAAGAACGCCGACAAACCCGGTCAGAACATCATCGGCCGCAAGGCTACAGGCGCTTTTGCAGTCAGCAAAGATGGCGGTGACGTAGATGCTATCACAGCCGCTACCATCACCAGCCGCGCGTTCCTCAAGGCTATCAACCAGGCGTATTCGGAGTTCCACGGAGTGGAAGCCCACACAGGCGCAAGTCAGTTAAACAACGAAAATAAGGAGGAAGAACTATGAGTAACGGATTAAAAACACTCACCAACGGTATTCTCAAAGAGAACCCGACCTTTGTACTGGTACTCGGTATGTGTCCGACGCTGGCCACAACCACCAGTGCCATCAACGGTATGTCGATGGGCTTGGCAACCATGTTCGTGCTCATCTGCTCGAACGTCGTTATCTCGTTGCTCAAGAATCTCATCCCGGACAAAGTACGTATACCGGCGTTCATCGTCGTCATCGCTACCTTCGTGACCCTCGTACAGCTCCTGATGCAGGCTTACCTGCCCGGCATCTATGACGTGCTCGGACTCTTCATCCCGCTCATCGTAGTGAACTGTATCGTACTCGGTCGTGCAGAAGCGTTTGCAGCGAAGAACAGCGTAGGCCTCAGCGCACTCGACGGCATCGGTATGGGTCTTGGTTTCACCCTCGCCCTCACCCTGCTCGGCGCAGTTCGCGAACTCCTCGGAACAGGTGCTTGCTTCGGCTTGCAACTCTTCCCGGATAACTACGGAGCACTTGTCTTCGTCCTCGCCCCGGGTGCCTTCATCGCCCTCGCTTACTTGATGGTTATTATCAACAAGTTGCAGAAAAAATCGTAAATCGTAAATCGTCAAATCGTAAATTAGTATTATGGTATACTTTTTGATTTTCATCTCTGCGATATTTGTTAATAATATCGTATTGAGCCAGTTCTTGGGTATCTGCCCGTTCCTCGGCGTCAGCAAGAAAATCGACACCGCGATGGGTATGTCAGCAGCCGTTATCTTCGTGCTCACCCTCGCAACCGTCGTGACCTATCTGCTGCAAATGTTACTCGTTGCTTGGGGACTCGAGTTCCTCCAGACCATCCTCTTCATCCTCATCATCGCTGCCCTCGTGCAGATGATCGAGATCATCCTGAAGAAGATCAGTCCGTCGCTTTATCAGGCACTCGGCGTCTTTCTGCCGCTGATCACCACCAACTGCTGTATCCTCGGTGTAGCTATTCTCGTAGCTAACGGCACGGAGAAACTCCCGTTGGGCGCAGAACACGGTATGTTAACCGGCACACTCTTCGCTTTTGCAACCGCACTCGGCTTCGGCCTCGCGCTCATCCTCTTCGCAGGTATCCGCGAGCAATTAGCCCTCGCCAAAGTGCCCGAAGCGATGAAGGGCACCCCCATCGCCCTTCTCACCGCCGGCCTCCTCGCCATGGCCTTCATGGGCTTCAGCGGAGTGGTATAATAGTACATTATGAATGAGCGCGCACGCATATACGTGTGCGCTCATTCGTTTATAATACATTATTATACTGATGAAAAGAACTGTTGGCACTATCCTGGTGCTCCTTTTGGCAGCCGTTCTCTGTGCGCCTATGCAGGCAAACAAGAAAACACCTGCCAAGGCACCCATGTTGCGGATTTATCTGGACTGCAACGCCCTCACGACGGGTTATACCTATAGCGAGTTACGCGGAGAGATTGCAGGCGAACTGACGAAGGACAATTGTATGCTGGTGCGCTCGGCAGACGATGCCGATTACACCATACAGGTCGGAGGCGTTGTCAAGTCGCAGCAGAAAACAGACTTCGGCGCAACGACGCTCTATATGGTGGACATCAGCGCCTCTATTATGATTGACCGCGGAGCATATGCCGCGCGTATCTTCGAGACCACGCTCAGCAAGCGGGGCAAGGATACCCGAGGCTTTGACGAAGCATCTGTGGAAGCCTACAAGCAACTAACCCCGCTAATCTGCGAAACCATCAAAGAACATATACGGTAAGTAAATCTGCATGCAAGTGCAGATTTTTTTTGTGAATTTAAGGAAAATGGATGTCATCTGCACCCACATTCACACAAATCACACTTTCACACATAATTGTAGGTTCGGTTTCTGGTCATAATAAATATATATAATATATAATATTATTATATTATTATGAAGTTTTGATGAAGACACAAGTATGTGTGAATCTGTGAAAGCGTGAAAATGAAGGTGTTTTTACGGTCTGATATCTCATGTATTTTACTGATTATCGGCAAACTATACAAAATTAAGTATTTTCACGCCTCGCATCACTTCTTGTGAATCCATGTGAATTTGTCCTGAAAAGCTTGACTTTTGACCTAAAATCCTTGACATTTTCCTGATTTTGTTGACTCCTTTACCTGCCCTTTACCTGGTCAAACCGTTTGCACTACGTTCGCATCCCGTACGTCACCGTACCATAACAGCATATCTTGCGCCACTCTCGCGCCACTTGGCTATAGACTATACCGATTGCATAATTGCAGAATTGCACATAATTTTGTGTTGTTGGAGGCCATTATAAAATATAATAAGTATTATATTATTATAATGACTATTTACAAGAGGTAGTTGAAGCCACATTGTTGTGCAATTTTGCAATCTTACAATCCTCACATGAATTTAATCCGTTCGATCCGTTAAATCTGTGGGAGATATTTTTGAATCATTTTAGGTCTGTTTTGGACTAAAATAAGAAAACTGCATTTTTGCATTTTTTTGTGAAAAAATTTGGAAAAAACAAAATGTTCATCGTATCTTTGCATCGTCTTTCGCGAAGACACATGATCCTTGACGTATTGAATTTATTTTAAAGCGCTACAATATCCCCGCAAAAATTTACTCAATCTGCCAAATCTCGCATAGTAAATGCAGAAAAACCACACTTACTATGTTATTTTCGACATTTTATTTGCATAATTCAAAAATTTTTCGTAACTTTGCAGCCGAAATTATGAATCCAAATAATTTTACGCATATGAAACAAAATCTATTACTTTTTTGTGCATTGGTTTGCGGAACGCTGGCCTATGCAGAGAGTCTGGTTATTCAAACAATGGGGCAATCCGAGCGACTTCAAGCACTCGAAACCGTCGGCAGATTAGAATTCGACCAGGCAAACCGGCAAGTATTTCTGGTTTTAAAAGACAGCACGGTAGCAGAAACGTATTCGTTTGAGGAAATACGCAAGTTGTATTTCTCGGATTCCGAAGATCTGCAATCGGTAAACGAAAGTGCGAAGGTTAAAATCGAGAATAACCTTCTGGTAGTAGAGGGTATTGATGCCCCGACGACTATGCGCGTTTTCAGTATGAGCGGTCAGTTGATGATCCAGCAAACGGGCTTTTCTATCGGTGTAGAGGCATTGCCTAACGGCGCGTATATCTTGCAGTTCAATCAAGGCATTGTTAAATTTATCAAAGAATGAGAGCTATGAAACGGATTTCTACTATTCTATTGGCAGCAATGCTGGCATTGACTGCTTCGGCACAGGTCAACGTATGGCGGAACGGCTATTTGTCGCAGTTTGAGAAACCCAATGTGGACAGTATTACGTTCAGTAAGGCAGATCCATACAAAGAATACGCCTCCCAGCCTTATCACACATTGTCCAATCTCTATTGGTATAACTATAACATTGAGCCATCCGAGATGAATATCCAAATCGCCTATTATATGCAAAAACAATTGTATATCGGTTTGGAAGAACTTGGCTATACCCGTCACAACGATTTCGGATATGCCGCGGTTTGTATGTTGACGGAATCAAGAGGACAAGATTTTGTATGCCTGAATATCGGTTATAACTGGTTTTCGGCATGGGGCAATGTTGATAAATGGTCAGACAGTATATTAACAGCATCAACTGCCGGTATAGATAATTATCTTATATGGAACACCTGCTATGCCCCGATATGCGCCAGCAACTATATCATAGCGGTACATCCAAATGACCTATATGAGGTAGCGCAAGCCAAAGCACTTCGTGCTTTCAACTACATGCAACTCGCGCAGCTATACCAAGTAGCCTACAGCGAAAGCAGTTTGGATTTGCGTTGTGTGCCGCTCGTTTTGGATACGATTCCTGTATATCTTGTCAGAGATCAGCCCTGCGCCACGGTAGCGGAAGTATATAATCAGATTAAAGCCGATTTGGATGATGCGTGCCGCGATTTGCAAGGCTTCCAGCGTACCGACAAGAGTGCAATCAACCAAGCGGTAGCTTTCGGTTTGCGCGCACGTCTCAACCTATGGATGCATAACTATGCCGATGCTGCTGCCGATGCAGATCGGGCTTTACAGTTTTCGGGTGCTACGCCGCTTACTATCGAGCAGGCAAGTGTTCCCGGATTTGCATCCGCAGATGCAGACAATGTGATCTGGGCAAATATCATTACGGAAGAAGATGATATCGTGCTAACAAATATTATCAACTGGGTATCCCATATGTCCAGTTTTTATGAAGAAGGCTATACCTCTGTGGCGGCTACCCGCTGGATTGCCAGTGCACTCTATGATGAAATTCCCGCTACCGATGTACGTAAAGGATGGTGGTTGGATGAGAATCTGCAATCGCCATTATTGGACGCAGAAGGATACAACGCCATGAAAAATTACATCATCGAACAAGAGACTCCGTACCTGAACGTTAAGTTTGGTACCGGTGATGGTTCTATTAGCGGTTCCGGGGCTGCTGCCGGAGACTGGATCATAATGCGTGCGGAGGAAATGATTCTCATCAAGGCAGAAGGTCTGGCGAGAGCAGGTCAAGATGGCGCAGGCGTATTGACCGAATTTGTTCAGCAATTCCGTGATCCGTCCTACAATATAGCTATTCACAGTTTAAGCATTGAAGATGAGATATGGTGGCAACGCCGCGTGGAACTATGGGGCGAAGGATTTGCTTACGGAGATATTTTGCGTTTGGGCAAAGGTGTGACCCGTACTAATTCCAGCAACTGGCCTGTGGAATGGAAAGAAGATGTTCCCGCCGGAGATGAACGCTTATCGTTGGTTCTGCCGGCAAAGTTTGCAGACAATGAAGTGCTGGCGGTATGGCAAAAGGGCGATACATCCCTATACATGACCGATTATCGTTCGCGGCAATATGTGGATAGTATTTCGTTCGGGGAAGCAAAAGAACGCGATGCAATGATGCTAAATTCGCTTTTCCACAATGGTAAATATGTTGTTTCGCCCGTTACAAGCAGGATCAAAGCAGAGAAATGGGCGGTGATGGGTGACACGCTGACTTTTGATTTCTCAAGAAATCACAACTTACAAAATGCAGCCACTATTCCATTGATCGTGGAAGCAGACAGTGTCTTCGCGAATATCGGTTTGCCTACGGAAGTTTCATTCGAGGCAGGAGAATCAACTTCTCCGCTGACGACATTGGTAATACAAAACATTCCGGTAGGTACCTATCGTTTTACTATCACTATTCCAGACGAGTATTTTCGACCAGATGTAAACGAAAGGTATCAATCTATTTCCTATGAAATAACCGTTTATGATCAGGACGAATGGGAATCATATGAAATTCAGCAAGGTATTGTATATGACGGATTGGTAAATGCGTTTTATGGCACAGGCCAGCCCGGATGGTATGTATCCTACCAACGCAGAGACAATGAGGATGGCTCGTTTGATATCCATATTATCAACCCATATACACAATTACCACAATACAGAGATGGAAATTATGATGACCCCATCGCTGATGTTTACGGACTCTATGACGGTTTCCCGTATAATTATCCGGAAGACGTGGATGGCACACGGGAGTATAACTGGGATATTCATGTGAGCGCTGACGGTTATGTTACGTTTGATGACTTCGATATGGGTATGGCATGGAGTTATGGAGAGTTTACGGCTTCACATTACAATCCTGATATATCCGGGTTATGGAATCTGGAAGAAAAGAAAATCATTTTCCCTGCCGGTTCTTCTGCATGCTTTATGGCAGATTACAACGGTCGGTTAACTTCCGAGGACATCATTATTTATCTGGATGTGGAACTATGGAAGGAAAATCGCCCGTGGACAGGCTATACGGAAAAACAAGGTATTGCTTTTGACGGATTGGTGAATGCGTTTTATGACACAGGTCAGCCCGGATGGTATGTTACGTATCAGCAAAGATACAATGAGGATGGCTCGTTTGATATCCATATTATCAACCCATATACGCAGTTACCGAAATACAAAGACGGCAATTATGATGACCCGATAGCGGACGAATACGGACTCTATGGCGGTTTTCCGTTTAATTATCCGGAAGATGTGGATTATTCACAGGAATATAATTGGGATTTGCATGTGGCGGCAGACGGGTCGGTTACGTTCAACGAGTTCGAAATGGGTATGACTTGGAGTTATGGTGCATTCGCTGCGAAACAGCTCAATTCCGGAACTTGGGATGCCGAGAAGCAATGTATTACTTTCCCCGCCGGCTCGATAGCTTGTGCTATGGCTGATTACAATTCCGGAGCATTCTATCCTGGTTCAAGAGATGCTGTTATATACCTTGATGTGGAACAATGGAGAGATGAATGGCAGAAAGAGCACCCGGTGATAAATGTGGCAGAAAAAGCGGAAGACTATGCCGGATATTTTACCATGACCGGACAATCGCAGTTTACCGGCGAATCGGAAAATATGAACGTTGAAATTAAGTATGTCGATGGTCAATTAACGCTGGAGGGCATAACCTATGCCAGCCCGATTGCTATTGAGTTTGATGACTTGACAAAGACTATTTCCATCGCGCCACAGCAATTGGATACGCTATATGGCACATATGACATCGTGCTCTATACCACTACGGCAGCAGGTGTTAGCGTAACAGAGCCTATCGTTTTGGCGCTGACAAGTGATGGTATAATTCAGCAAGAATACTCATCTCCTGCAGATGGATATTTGCTGCGGAGCGAAGTAGCCGGAGGATGGTTACTCGGACATTACAATCTGATTTTTACGCCAAACGATACACCTGCATCAGCTCCGCGCCGTACACCGAAAGTGCAAACCCATAGTCTTGAAAAAGGAAAGGTTGCTTTTAAACCTCAAAAAGCAAGTCAGAAGCTTCCGGCTAAAACGAATAATAAGTTTATGCAGAACGAACTATAAGAGAATTGAAGATTGAAGAATAATGGCGACTCGATTGAGCCGCCATTATTTACGATTGACGATTTATTTAGTCATTTGCCCAAGGGCGTTATACATCTTTCCATCACGGATGATGAGCAGTTGTCCGTCGCGGAGCACTTTCTTCCCCGTAATCGGTAAGCCGTAACCCGTAACCTCTTCCACCTCCGTCGGAGTAGAAGATGGGTACGTGAGGTTGATGGCGTAGAAATTGATACCGTCTTTAGCCGAACCCAAATAGAGTGTCGCCGCTCCTCTGGTATAGTTGTATGTTTGCTTAACCGGAGTTGTCGCCGGAGCAGCAAGCGTACCGATCAGATTGTCTCCATACGTATCGCTATAGATATTCAGCGTACGCTCTTCGGTGTTCTTGGCGCTTATTAAATAGACATCTATCGTACAAGGACCCGTTACGGCAAAGTTCAAATTGCGATAAGAAGCAGCGCCCGTTCCGCCTGTCTTCAACGCGTGGGTGAACGATATGCCTTCTATCTCTTTCGGACTGCTAGCGATAGACGATTTCTTATCGGAGGTAGCAACAATCGTCAGCCCATTCACCGTCTGCGTAGAAGTAATATCGCCCATCAGAGCCGTGAACTCGCTGCTCGAGAAGTTCCATGTCAGATCACCGCTTGGTGTCGGATCTACAGGATCAGGATCAACAGGGTCTGGATCCACAGGATCAGGGTCTATCGGATCGGGATCTACGGGGTCGGGTGTCTCTCCACCGGCATCCATGATTTTGACCACTACAATACCCAGGCGCACATTACCGCTGGAAGCTGCCCGTTCGATGGAATAAGTTCCTGCCGGCAGAGTATCGCTCTCGATGCGCTGGTAAGCACTACTTCCACCCGGAACACTCAATTCATAGGTTTCAGAACCGATCAAGTCGATTTGCCGATCTGAACCGCCGGAAGAAATAGCGAGCGCATAGAAGACCGCTCTTTTCTCTGCCGGAACAGTGAAGAAACCGAACTTTCCATCATTCGGATCGCCCGTACGGCGCGTGATGGCATAACTGGTACCGTCAATCGTGATGCTTCCGGCTTTCTGGCTACCGTCTGTTACCATATTCGAGAAGAACGACTCATCGTTAGTCACTCCGTTCGTGGCGGCATCGTCGGCGAAGAAGAACCAGAAATGGAGATCGCCCGTCTCTACCGGTGCCTCGCTGCTCTGCTCTTCCCATGCGGCATAGAGCGTGGCATCCGCAGGTGTGGTCCAACTATTGGTACCGGCTCCGTTCGCATCGTAGTACTGTGTGCCTGCGCCGTTCGTTTCAGAGAAATAGCCGAGGAAGAGATACCCTTCCCTGCTCGGAATGGTGATGTTCGGCATCGGGTCGTCGAAGATAGCCTGCACGTTAGCTGTGCCGCCTGTACCGCCGTTCGCATCCAGTGTCACGGTATAGGTCTTCGGTGCCCAAACGGCATAGAGCGTCAGGTCAGCTGTCATCGTTATTTCCTGCCCGGCAGTGTACGACGTTCCTGCACCCTTGTAGTTGTCGTTCCATTCGCTGAACGCATACCCTACAGGAGCGGTAAAGGTATTCGTCTTCACCGTCAGTTTATTGCCTTCTTCGGCTTCCTGTTCATCCATCTCCCCGCTACCGCCGTTCTCGTCGTAACTCAGCGTATAGACCGGCTTTGCTGGTTCGGGCTCTTCGCCGCTGTAGGTGAGCTTGATGGCGTAGAGGTTGATGTTACTGTTGGCACTTCCCATATAAAGGGTCGTGGCGCTGCCTGTGTAAGCGTATGACAGTTTGGATGCTGTCGTTGTTGCGGTCATCGTTGTCAAGGTAGAACCTCCGTAACTGCCGCTATAGATATTGAGCGTGCGTTCGCCGCTGCTACCGCTGTTCATACAATAGACTTCCAGCGTACAAGGACCTGTTACGGCAAAGGATACGTTGCGGTATGAGGCGTTTCCTGTTCCTCCTAATTTGAGCACATGGCTGAATTTAACACCCTCTATAGTGATGTCGGTTGAGGCTACTTCAAGTCCTTTGTCACTCGTTGCAAGCAATGTCAGGCCGTTTATCGTTTTGCTTTCGGTAAACTTACCTAATCCATTGAAATCGCTACTCGAGAAATTCCAAGTCAGATCACCGCTCGGTGTCGGGTCTTCGGGATCTTCCGGATCGGGATCTTCGGGATCGGGATCAACAGGTTCTGGATCCGGCGTCGGGGATGAGCTGTCACAGGAAGAACCGACCTCTCCGGCCTTAGTCACAGTCAGCGTCGCCCCCGCACCACACTCGGCGTTGGTCACCATCGCTTTGGACTCTGCGGGAGACAGTTTGTCATAGGTATATGTCGGTGCACTGACCGTTCCGCTATTGGACGGCAGGTTACCTGAGCAGTTGACGAACTTACAGGCGTTCGTTCCTCCGTAGGACTTGAAGATCAACTTGGAGGTGTTCGCCTTACCCGCAAACGTACAGCCCTCGAAATAGGCTTTGGCGTTCTCCGGACCTACATAGTAATTGGCTACCGAACTGTTCCAATAGCAGTTGAGGAAATGCAACTCCGCATTGCGGCAACGCAGCATACGCTCTTTGCATCCTTCATCCCACCAGCAATATGCCCACGTCATGTTGTAGGTACCGTCGGACGGTTTGTCCGATGCAGACGAACCGAGCAAGTTCGTAAAACGGTGGTCGGCAGAACCGCCGGAACCGCCGGCTTTTGGCTCTTTGAGATAGCGGAACCGACACCAGGTAACAGTGATGTTATCGGTGGTGCTCTTGTTGTCAAAGTTACCGTCGCAGCCGTCCTGGAAATCACAGTGATCCACCCACGAATTGGTCACTTTCTCGAAGCATAAGTTGTCATTGCCGTCGCAGTCATACGCTCCGGGACCCTCGAAGGTGAGGTTGCGGATGATGATGTTGGACGAACGCTTGACGAACAAGATTCCCGATGTGGTGGAGTTCTGCTCGTTGCTGATTAACTTCACGCCCGGCAAGGCCATGATCGTGATATTGCTGGCGTCCTGCATGGTCAGCATCGAGGTAAATGTGATGTCCTTGGTGATGATGACCACTTTGTTAGACGGCTTCTTACCGCCTATCGCTGCTTTCAGTTCACTGAAACTCGATACCAGTGTCGGTGTAGCATTACCACCACCCGTCACCGAATTACCTGCACACCCCCAACTGGCTGTTGAACAGTAGTTTACGGCGCTTACACTCATCGCTGCACATAACAGCACGAAGAGAATAATTTTCTTCATATAAATTCGTATGATTCGATTCCTTTGATTTTTCCTCGCAAAGGTACTGCTTTTATTTTATATACGCAAATATTTCCTATGCTTTCCACAAAAAACGTCAATTTGTATGCCTCTTTTGCGCATTCAAAGGTGTCCACCCCTTGTGTATAATTCGATTTTTTTTGCGCCAACTATTGCGTATGTCAAAAAAAATTCGTACCTTTGCACGCTTTTTGTAGGCTTATAGGAAAACTATTAAAAAACAAACTATTTATATAATGAAAAAAAGTATTCTTTTTTTAGCGTTGGCGGCGATGAGTTTGACGGCTGCTGCGCAGAGTGAAACGCTGATGACCATTAACGGCAAAAACATCAGCGCAGAGGAGTTTCTCTACATCTATGAGAAAAACAACCAGGCAGGTGCTCTTGATCCCAAGACGATGGATGAGTACCTGGACATGTTCATCAATTTCAAGCTCAAAGTGACGGAAGCCGAGTCGCAAGGTATTGACACGACAGAGGCGTTCAAGAAAGAGCTGAAGGGATACCGTGCACAGGCTACGCCGAAGTACCTGCGTGATGACGCAGCAATGGACAGCCTGATCGAGATGAGTTGGCGTCGTCTGGCGTTAGACCGTCGTGCGGCACACATTGCCATCCAATGTCCGGCATCGGCTGACAGCGCAGCACAGGCAGAAGCGCTGGCGAAGATCAACGAGGCTTACGAGCGCGTAACAATCGGCAAAGAAGTGCTGAAAGGCAAAGGCAAGAAAGCCAAGAAAGTACGTGAACCGGCAGAGGCGTTCGATGCCGTAGCACGTGAGTTGAGCACCGACCCGAACGTACAGCAGACAGGCGGTGAGTTGGGTTGGATCACTCCGTTCCGCTATGTCTATCCGCTGGAGGAAGCCGTTTATACGACCGAGGTAGGCGCTATCAGCGCACCGTTCCGTACCCAATACGGCTGGCACATCGTGCTGGTAGAGGAAGAGCGCGAGCATCTGGAGGTCAAGGCAAGTCATATTATGAAGATGGTTCCGCGTGGCGATGATGCCGACAGCCTCAGCATTGTCAAGAAAGCCATCATGGATTCGATTGCAGCTATTGTGACGCCGGAGAACTTCGCAGACGTTGCGAAAGCCGAGTCAGATGACCGCGGTAGCAGCGTGCGTGGCGGCGATTTAGGTTGGTTCGGCAAAGGTATGATGGTCAAAGAGTTCGAAGAGACCGCATTCTCCATGAAAGCCGGCGAGATCAGTGCTCCGTTTAAGACCAACTACGGCTGGCATATCATCTTCAAAGAAGGCGAGCGCACGATTCAACCGCTGGATTCCATGCGCACACAGATTGAGCGTCAGGTTAAACGCGACGAGCGTTCGCAAGAGGCGGACAAGAGTTTTGTTCGTAAAACCCGCGCCGAGTACAACCTGCCGGAGACGATGAGTGATGCAGATGTCAAAGCGTTTGCAGACGCACACCTGGAGGAAAAATATCCGGAGTTGAAGAACCTCGTGCAGGAGTACCACGACGGTATTCTGCTGTTCGAAGTGTCGCTGCGCGAAGTATGGGACAAAGCCGCTAAGGACACAGCCGGTCTCGAGGCATTCTTCAAAGCACATAAGAAAAACTACACCTGGGAGAAACCGCATTTCAAAGGCTATCTCATCCAAGCCAAAGACCAGAACAGTCTGAAAGCAGCGAAGAACATCATCAAGAACGCCGCTCCGGATTCCGTGAAGAGCTATATCGCTCATCGCATCAACCAAGACAGCATCACGTACGTCAAAGTGCAACACGGTCTGTGGGAGCAGGGCAAGAGCGGCGCTATAGATATGTTCGGTCTTAAGATCAAGGGCGCAGAGTTCACGCCAAGCGAGGAGTTCCCCGTCGTTGAGTGTGTAGGTCAGAAACTCAAAGCTCCGGCTACCTGGGACGACGAGAAAGGTAAAGTGACCACCGACTATCAGGACTTCCTCGAAGCCGAGTGGATCAAGCGTCTGCGCGAGAAATATCCGGTTGAAATCAATCAAGCCGTTTGGGAGAAAATCAAGAAATAAGAGGTTACAGGTTACGGGTTACGGGATAGGTGAAAGGTTATCGGTTAATATTGCTCTGTATTCTGTGTGTGGCGCTGGTGGCGCTGTCGCAGGTATGGCGTGTTCGTTGGGATCTGACGGACGACCGGCACTATAGCTTGAGCGAGGCATCAAAGAGCTTGCTCCGGCAGACCGATGCACCTATCGAAGTGACGATTCTGCTGGAAGGCGACCTCAATGCCGGTTTCCGCCGACTCAAGAAAGCGACGGAAGAAACAATCGCCGAAATGGATGTTTTCGGCGATGTACGGATGACGGGTGACGGGGTACAGGCTACGGGAGATTCCTTAGGTCTTCGCCCCATCGTTATTCACGAGCGGGAGCAGAATGGTAAGACAGCACAGACGACCGTTTATCCGTACGCGCTGATGCGCTACAAAGGCAAACGAGCGGTGGTGACGCTGCTGAAGAACACCCGCGGGTTGAGCGGCGAAGAGAACCTCAATGCCAGCATCGAGCAGTTGGAGTTCGCGTTCATGGAAGCGCTGCATCTGCTCCTGCAGACCGAGACACCACGCATTGCCATTCTGGAAGGACACGGTGAACCGGACGAAGCGCACACGTATGACCTGATGACGGCATTGAGCAAGTACTTCCAAGTGGATCGGGGAAGTATAGGGGATACGGGTGACGGGTTACAGGTTAACGGACATATCCTCGATCCGTACAAGGCGGTGCTCGTCGTTGGTTCGCAAACCGCGTTCAGCGATGCAGAGCGATTCGTCATCGACCAGTATATTATGCGTGGCGGTGCGGTACTATGGGCTATCGACGGCGTACGGTTCAGCGAAGATGTGTTGCAGAAAGAAGGCTTCACGCCTATCCTGCCCCTTGATTTGGGACTAACGGAGATGCTGTTCCGTTATGGCGTACGTATCAACCCCGCGCTGGTACAGGACATCCAGTGCCTGCCTATTCCGGTGAACGTCAGTTCCGACCCGCAGCAGCCGAACCTCCAACCGATGCCGTGGACATACGCACCGCTACTGCTGACGAGTCAGGGTTCGCCGATCACGCGTAACATGGGGCAAGTGATGAGTACGTTCGTCAGTCCCATAGACGCAGTCGGCGGCGAGGATGGTATCGAGAAACGCGTGCTGTTAGCTACAAGTACCGCCAGCCGTGTAACCGCTACACCTGGCGAAGTGAACCTCAACGAGATGAACCCCGACATGCGTTCGTTTCAGTACCAATACGTGCCGGTGGCGGTGTCGTTGGAGGGCGAGTTCAGCAGCTTTTACGCGCATCGGATGGTGCCCGAAGGGGTTACAGATTATGGGTTACAGGTTACGGGTGACGGGAACATTATCAAGAAGAGTGTGAAGACACGGCAAGTGGTCATCGCAGGCGGTAGTATTCTGATGAACGAGATGCAAAAAGGAACACCCCTGCCGATGGGTTACGACCGCTACAGTGGCATGCAGTTCTCCAACCGCGACATGGTGGTCAACGCCGTCTTGTGGCTCACCGACGCCGAAGGACTGATCAGTCTCCGCGAGAAGAGTGTGGCACTGCGGTTGCTCAACGACAAACGGGCACACGACGAACGCGCAAAAGTGCAACTGGTAAGCACAATCAGTCCTATCGCTATTTTGGCATTGATAGCAGGAAGTGTGATCATTATTCGTAAACGCAAATATGAGAATTAAAGGTTACAGGTTACAGGTTATGGGTTATAGGTTAAAAGTTATGGGTTACAGGTTAAAGGTTATCGCTTTTCTTCTTGGCGTATGGAGTTTCGCCCACGCGCAAGAACTATTGAATTACCCGCTGGACACCGTCAACGGCGAGGAAGTGTATCGCTATGAAGTGGAGCGGAGTATCGGTCTGTACCGCATCAGCGTCAATTTCGGCGTGCCGCAGGGCGATATCATCCGTCTCAACCCGCAGTTGAGCGAGCGCGGTCTCCATTACGGTGAGACGATCATTATACCGACAGGTCGCCCGGTCATCATTGAAAGCGCTCCGGTGGTGGTGTCGGAAACGGTTACCGAAACCGTTGTGACGTACGAACCGGCTCCTGTACAAGAGCCTGCTCCGGCACAAGAGGAGGCGGTAGCGGAACAAGAGACTGTCTCCATTGAGACTGCCGCTGTAGTGACGGAAGAAGTTACAGGTGACGGGGTACAGGTGACAGGTGACGGGGTACAGGTAACGGAAGACTCCATACAGCTGACAGAAGACGGTCGCCGCATCATCGAATTGGCACTCCTGTTGCCGTTCGAGAGCCAGCAGACCAAACGCAGCAACAACGCAGACAGAATGCTGGAGTTCTATCAGGGCGCACTGCTCGCACTGCAAAGTTTGCAGAATGACAGCACGCTTTTCCGCTTGCGTGTGCACGACACAGAGCGCAGCGAACGCCGCATCAACGCCTTGTGTGACAGCACGGAATTGAATCACGTGAAAGGAGTTCTGGGTGTTGTCTTCCCGATACAGATAGAGCGTATGGCGCAATGGTGTGAAACCCATCAAGTGCCTCTGTTACTGCCGTTCAGCGACGACGAGCCTTTAGCAAAACGCCCGCATGTACTGCAATTCAACTCCACCGACACGCAGGAAGCAGACAGCCTGTGCCGGTGGCTGACCGAACGCGACAGCCTCATCCAATGTACCTTGATTGATGTGCGCGAAGCAGACATGTCGGAATCCGTGCGTGCTCTGCTCAAGCAGATGAAAGCGAACAATATTCCTTGCACCAAACTGCCGTTACGTGACCTTATGAACGACTCGGCTGCGTATGCTATGAGCACCGAGCGCGAGAACGTCATCCTCTTGCATAGCGACAAGTACCAGCACGTGCGCATTCTCCTACCCCACCTCATCAAACTGGAGGAGCAAGGATACCGCATCCGCATCATCAGCCAGTACTCGTGGCAGAAAGAAGATATTGCCCTGCCGCAAGTCTATACCTCCGTTTTCACCGCCGAGGCTGACCGCGAAGCGTATGACACGCTGTGGGAGAGCTATTTCACGAACGGTCACGTAAGTGCAGCGCCGCGGTATGACCTTCTGGGCTACGATCTGATGCGTACGCTTGTGGCTTGGCTACAGGGCGAGCAGCAGACATCCGGCTTGCAGTCCGACATCCGTTGGGAGCAAGTGGAAGAAGGCGGCTGGCAAAACGCATCCATAAAAGTGATTGAGAACTAAAGGTGAAAGGTTATAGGTTCATAGTACTTGGTGTTCTGTTTGCTGTACTCTGTACTACGGTACAGGCGCAACCGCGTTTACGTACGCCGGAGTTTTACCTCGGTGTACATGGCGGTGTAACGGCCGGTACAGTGCAGTTCACCCCCCGCGTGGAAGGGATGAAACCCATCACCAACGCGTGCGTGCTGGGCGGAAACGGAGGATTAGTATTCCGCTTCGCCAAGCATAAGTACTGTGCGTTTCAGATGGAATTGAACTACATGCACCGCGGCTGGGCGACTTATACCGAGACTGCAGGTCATTACTATCGCGATCTTCATTACATCGACCTGCCTATTCTGATGCACCTCAATGTGGGCGGCGAAGTGTGCCGCTGGCTCTTCAACCTCGGACCACAGATAGGCTACTGCTTCAAAGATGAGAAGCACGTTATTGACCATCCGTTCTACTGGGGCGTTGTGGCCGGAACAGGCGTACAGTTCAACTCCCGCAAAGCCGGTGTATTTGAGATAGAAGCACGCTTTGATTTCGCCTTCGGCGGCGTCGTTGGCACCAAAGCTACCGATAAATTCAGTATGGCGAGCCCGATGGACTTGAGTCTCAATTTCGGCTGGCTATACCCGATTAAAAAGAAAAAGAAAATTAAATAACACGATATATGAAAACAAATTATGAAGTGCGTTACGCGTCGAACCCGACGGACGCCAAGAGTTATGACACCGCGCGTCTGCGCAAGGATTTCTTGATTGAGAACGTATTCGTGCCCAACGAAGTGAACATGGTGTATTCCATGTACGACCGTATGATCGTAGGCGGCGCTATGCCAGCAGGCGAAACGCTGCTGCTGGAAGCAATCGATCCGCTCAAAGCCCCGTTCTTCCTCACCCGCCGCGAGATGGGTATCTTCAACGTAGGCGGCAAAGGGCGCGTCATCGCAGGCGACAAGGTCTATGAACTGGACTACAAAGAGGCATTGTACCTCGGTCGCGGTGACCGTGAGGTGAAATTCGAGAGTGTGGACGCCAATAAACCGGCGCTGTTCTACTTCAATTCGACGACTGCACACTGTGCCTATCCGGACAAGAAAGTGACCAAAGCGGATGCCGTTGTGGCGCATATGGGAAGCCTCGAGATGAGTAACGAACGCGACATCAACAAGATGTTGGTGAACCAAGTCCTGCCGACCTGCCAACTTCAAATGGGTATGACCGAACTGGCTACGGGAAGTGTATGGAACACGATGCCGGCACATGTTCACAGCCGCCGTATGGAGGCGTATTTCTATTTCGAAGTCCCCGAAGAGCAGGCGGTATGTCATTTCATGGGCGAAGTAGATGAGACGCGTCATATCTGGATGCGCGGCAACCAAGCCGTGCTGTCCCCTGAATGGTCGATCCACTCCGCTGCCGCTACCCATAACTACACATTCATCTGGGGCATGGGCGGCGAGAACCTCGACTACGGCGATCAGGATTTCAGCAAGATCACTGATCTCAAGTAAATCGTAAATCGTTCAATCATAAATTACTATGACTTATTTGATCATTCGATTAGCAACCCTGGGTAATGTGGCGATGACAGTTCCTGTTATTGCCTCCATCAGCCGTCGCTATCCGGATGATCGCTTTATTATCGCGAGCAAGAAAGAACTGAGTGCCATGTTCGCATCGATGCCGAACGTCGAGTTCCGCGAAGTGGACAATCATCTCGACTGGCGTGGTATATGGGACTTATGGCGCGCCTGGCGGAAAGAGATCGATGCCGTCATTGACCTGCAGAGCGTGTTGCGTACGCGCGTGCTAGGCACACTGATGCGTCTGAGCGGCAAGCGTGTCACACGCGTTCGTTACGGCCGCATTCGCAAACATCTCATTACCGTTTGGGGCATCAAGCGTTTCTCCCTACCCTCCGAGTTCGAGCGCTATGAGCGTGCTTTCCGCCGCGCCGGATTACAAACAGACCGCGAGTTCACCGCCATTCCGGTTAACAAGGAAGCCGCTCGAACCGTACAGAAACGTTTCGGGAAGAAAGAGGGACAGTGGATCGGCTTGGCACCCTTCGCCAAATCACGCTCGAACATGTTGCCCTACCGTGTCACCAAAGAGATCATCGAACAACTGAGTCTTGACGAGCAGACGCAGATTTTTCTTTTCGGTGCAGGCAAGATCGAGTGCGAGATGTTACGTCAGTGGGCAAGCGTTTTCCCGCGAACCATCAGCGTGGCAGGCAACCTCCGTTTGGCGGAAGAACTGGAGCTGATGCGGCAACTGAACGTCATGATTTGCATGGATAGTGCGAATCAGCATTTGTCCAGCCTCGTCGGACTCCGCGCCATCAGTGTCTGGTGTTCCACGCATCCGATGATCGGATTTATGGGATGGAAACAGCAGAGCAAAGACATCGTGCAGCGACACGACTTGCGTTGCCGGCCGTGCTCTTGTCATGGCACGAACCACTGCCGATACGGCAATTACGCCTGCCGCGAAATAGAAGCAGTAACAATAATTAAACGTATATATGAGTAAAATCATTTCTTTAGCGAACCAAAAAGGAGGCGTAGGAAAAACCACCACCTCTATCAACTTGGCTGCCGCATTGGCTATAGCCGGCAAACGTGTGCTCCTCATCGATGCCGACCCGCAGGCGAACACCTCATCGGGCTTGGGTGTGGAGATCCGTGAACTGGACAACACGATTTATGAGTGTCTGGTGAACGGTGTTGACCCGCATACGGCCATTGTGGAGACCAACACCAAGAACCTCAGCCTTATCCCGAGCCACATTGACCTCGTCGGTGCGGAAATAGAAATGCTCAACATGGAGCACCGCGAGCAGTTGCTTAAGAATATCCTGGCACAGGTGCGCAACGAATACGACTATATCCTCATCGACTGCAGTCCGTCTTTAGGGCTTATCACAGTCAATGCGCTCACCGCCAGCGACAGCGTCATCATACCCGTACAATGTGAGTTCTTCGCCCTCGAAGGTATCGCCAAACTGCTCAACACAATCAAGATCATCAAATCGAAACTGAACCCGAGCCTGCGGGTAGAGGGATTCCTGCTGACGATGTTTGATAATCGCCTGCGCCTGAGCAACCAGGTTTATGAAGAAGTGAAGCGTCATTTCGGAGACTTGGTCTTCAATACTGTCATCGCGCGCAATGTCCGCCTCAGCGAAGCTCCTTCGCATGGCGTGTCTGTGCTCGAATATGATCCAAACTCCAAAGGCGCACAGAACTACACGGCTTTAGCCAAAGAATTAATTGCACGAAACAAATGAAGAAACTAACAGGACTCGGACGAGGATTAGATGCACTCATCGATACCTCGCATATAGATACCAACGGCGGCAGTTCGATCTCGGAGATTGAGTTGGACAAGATCATTGCCAACCCCGACCAGCCGCGCCGTACGTTTGACGAAGAGGCATTGCAGGAATTGGCGGACTCAATCCGCGAGCACGGTGTCATCTCGCCGATCACGCTCCGCGACAACGGCGACGGCAGTTATATGATCATTGCCGGAGAGCGTCGTTTCCGCGCCAGTAAGATTGCGGGCTTGGAGCGCATTCCGGCGTATATACGCACCGCCAAAGACGAGCAGGTCATGGAATGGGCGCTCATCGAGAACATCCAGCGTGAAGACCTCGACGCCATCGAAATAGCGCTCGCTTACCAACGACTGATGGATGATTATAACCTGACACAGGAGCGAATGTCCGAACGCGTGGGTAAGAAGCGTGCCACGGTAGCCAATTACCTGCGTTTGCTCAAACTGCCGGCGGAGATACAAGTGGGCATCAAAGAGAAAAAGATCGACATGGGACATGCCCGTGCTATCCTCGCTACGCCTTCGGCGGAACGGCAACTGGCATTGTACCAGCGGATTTTGAAAGAAGGACTTTCTGTCCGCAAAGTAGAAGCGTTGGCGCAAGAAGACAAATCGGAAGTCAAGAAAGCCAAAACAAAAGGCACAAACCCCTATGAAATCTTGCAAAAACAACTGTGCGATCGCACCGGTTTGAAAATCAAAGTACAAGAGGGTAAAGTGACGATTGCTTTTGCTAACGAAGAAGAATTGGAAGTCATTATTAACAAATTAGCTTGAAACGCTGGCTGTACATAGTGCTCTTCTGTTTCCCGCTCGCCGCTTTCGCGCAGCAGGACAAAGTCTATTTCCATCCGGATACGACGGAGAACGCCGATGAGGAAAACTACAAATACTACATTGACCTCACCAAGAAACCGGATGCCGTCAAAGCGGTATGGCTGGGAGCTATATTCCCGGGAGCAGGACAGATCTATAATCAATCCTATTGGAAACTGCCGATCGTCTATGGCGCGTTCATGGGATGCGGATATGCCATCAGTTGGAATCAGAACAGATATAGCAGTTTCAAGACCGCCTATCTTGATCTGTACGCCGACATCAATGCCGGTACAGTGACCGAAGACCCAAGCAAGAGCTATATAGCCGTCATTCCGGAAGGATATAATCTGGATCGTGTCGGCGGTGCCTCGCGCTGGCTTTCTACCCTGCAAAATCAGCAGAATATCTACCGTCGTTACCGCGACTACTCCATTTTGGCGACAGTGGTAGTATATGCCTTGACACTCATTGATGCGTTTGTCGATGCCCAACTCTTCGACTACGACATATCGCCGGATCTGACGCTCAATGTCGAACCGCAGATATACTATGACCTCCAGCGCCAACGAAGCGCTGAACTAAAATTAGCTATACAATTTTGAAAAAAATACTCATCATATTATTCAGCAGCCTTGCGCTCTTCGCACAAGCCCAACTGCCTGTTCAAGATCCGCCCCAAACTCAAGATCAATTCCAAGATCAAGCCCCAGACACGTTGGGAGTAGAAGCCATGGACACCGTGGGTATCCTAGACTTTACCCCTACTTATGTCGATACTATATCGGTATCAGAGCCTTACTACACGCATTGGAATGACAGCGATTTGACGGACATTGAACTGCGAACACTGACTTGGGCGTTACAGTGGCTGGACACCACGGATTGCGTCTCTACGCCGGACACGGTTTCCTTACCCGACTCCGTTTATAAGGCGCGGTTGCAAGCACTGCCCTGCGTCATCGAGTTGCCTTACAACGAACGCGTGCGCATGTTCATAATACGGTACGTCAAACGCAGTCCGAAACAAGTCGCCAAACTGATGCGGATGGGCGAATACTACTTCCCTATCTTCGAAGAGACGCTTGCACGATACGACCTCCCCTACGAATTAAAATACCTTCCCGTTATTGAGTCAGCCCTTAATCCGATGGCTCGTTCGCACGCAGGTGCAGCTGGTTTATGGCAGTTTATGCCCGGCACAGGCAAACTGTTTGGGCTGGAAGTCAACTCGCTGGTGGATGAACGAATGGATCCCATTAAATCGACCGATGCCGCTTGTCGTTTCCTGACCGCCATGTACAATATCTACCACGACTGGAATCTGGTGATTGCAGCCTATAACTGCGGAAGCGGAAACGTCAACAAAGCAATCCGCCGCGCTGGAGGCAAACGGGATTTCTGGTCTATCTATCCTTATCTGCCCCGCGAGACACGTAATTACCTGCCTATTTTCATAGCGGCCAACTATGCCATGAACTACGGCGAAGAGCACGGTATTTGCAAGGCACCGATAGACAAAACGATGCTCACCGATACGATCCGTACCACGCAACGCATGCACCTGCATCAGGTGAGCCAAAATCTGGATATCCCGATGGAGGAATTGCGTCGTTTGAACCCGCAGTATTCCCGCGACATTCTACCGGGCGGAACACCGTACGCACTCGTTTTGCCGGCAGAGAAAGTAGGTACGTATATCGACCAAGAGCAGCTTATCCTGGCTTACAAAGCCGATAGTCTCATCAACAACCGCCGTGCGGAAATTGACATGGCGAAAGTGACATCTATCAACGGTGCCTACCGCGTTAACGGTGTAACTTATTACACGATCAAGAACGGCGATACGCTTAGCGGAATAGCCAAGAAATTCCACTGCTCGGTTAAGCAACTCAAACAATGGAACAACCTGACAAGCGACAACATCCGCGCCGGCAAGAAATTGAAGATTTGTAAATAATGGCAGAAGAAAAACTATATTATTCACTTCGTGAAACGGAGAGCGAAACGGGAATCCCCGCTACTACGTTGCGTTATTGGGAGAAGCAGTTCGAGCAACTATCGCCACGCAAAGACGGTCATGGAAACCGCTACTACACGCGTGCGGATCAAGAAGTCATCAAGCGTATCAAATACATCCGCGATGAACTGAAAATCACCCGTATCGAGGCGATCCGTAAAGAACTATCCTCTAATTCCAAACGCTCCGACGAACGTCAATCCGCCATCGACATCCTTCTCCGCGTTCGCGAAGAACTATGTCAAATCCGCAAAATGATTAAGTCTAATACTTAATCGAGAACGGGTACTTGAGCACTATCAGGAAATGCGCCCACAATGTAGCGCATAGACCGAAATGGGCTCGCATGATATGAAAACGCTCCTTCCAGGCGCGTTTTCTTTGTTTCTGACTTACGCCTTCTGTGAGGAACTTACAAACGTACTCATCCAAATAAGTATTCTTGCGGGACGCCGTCACAGCTTTAACAACCCATTCATAATCCGCACAAATACGGTAGTCTGTGTTGTAGTTCTCTGCTATAGAACGGCGCACAAGAATTGCCTGATGGCAAACGACCAAGCCGTTCAGCAAATGCTTGCGCTGTAAGTTCGGCGGTGTCGGTTTATGGTGTTCGCTTACTTTGACGCCTTCCGCGTTGACAATACAAGCCCTGCCATAAACAATATCCGTATCGTCCTTCGCTGCCTCCACAATGTGTGCTAAGGTATCCGGCGCATATATCTCATCTCCTGCATTGATGAACCACACAAAATCACCCTTCGCCCGCGCGATACCCTTGTTCATCGCATCATAGAGTCCCTTGTCCGGCTCCGACTTCCATGAAAGCCTTCCCTTGAATTCCGGTTCCAGACGCTTGATGATATCTACCGTACCATCCTTTGACCCGCCATCCACGATGATGTACTCATACTCCGTGCATGTCTGTGCAATAACACTCCTCATCGTCCGCTCTAACCACCTCTCCGCGTTATATGTGATAGTTATAATTGAGATCATATTACATTAAAAATAGGCATTTGCGAAATCGCGTATAACGGAATTATATCCACATGACGGATAGCATACTCGGCTAATTTATCTGTATAGTCAAATTGCCCGAAGTTTTCTAATGAACTCCTCAATGCATAGTCAAGTTTCTTTTCTCGCATAAAAGCCCACAAACTCTTCATCCCTCCCTGCGTCTCCGCTTTTATCTCTATCGGTAGCACATGCCCGTTATATGGTTCAAGATAGTCCACTTCTGCCTGACTATTCTTCTCTTCACGCACCCAATAGAACATTTCATGGCGCAATTTATTCGGCATGTTCTTGAGTATTTCCAAGCCGGCTACCATTTCGCACACTTTACCTTTGTTTACTAAATCGGTCTCGCTGGCCGTCAGTATCTGCTCTGTAATTTCTGAAATAGAGCCAAGTGACATATTTAAAAGACGTAACAAAATACCGCTATCAAAGACCAAAACCTTTTGATACGTATAATCCGCCCCTTCTCCCAGCGGAAAGCCATTAGCCGAGGTTCGCGTGACAGGGATCAGCAAACCTGCCTTTGATAATAACTCCAAAGCTTCGCGCACCTTTGCAGCTTTTTCATTTGAAGCCTGAGCATATATAAACTTATTGGTTATCTGCTGTGCAGCACTGCGTAACACCTGACGTAACAAAACCGGATCCACTTTTTTCTTGTATTTCGCGAAGTCATCTTCATAGCCGATAATCAGTTCATCTTGCAATTCCTGACATTGTAGATAGTCTCCCGTCTCATCCCATTTGCATACCACTTCCGGTAGTCCGCCTATCATAATATAGTTGCGGAATTGCTGTACAAGCATACTATGAAACGCTTCTTGTAATGGCTGTGAAGGTGAAGCCTCTTTACGACCTTCTATTAGACCTTTATGCCCTGTCGCCATTAAGAACTCATCAAAACTCATCGGATACATGAAAAGAGATGCCATCCTTCCCACACCGAATGTCGGCAACTCCGCTAAAGCAAACTCTAACAATGACCCTGCTGCCACTACATGTAACTCCGGATAATCCTCATAGAAGAAACGCAAGCTTAAAATAGCATTCGGACATGCCTGTATTTCATCGAAGAAAAGTAACGTCTTTCCGGGCTTAATTGCCTTACCGGTTAAGTTCGCAATTCTGGAGGCGATTACATGTGCATCTAAATCTCCTGCAAAAAGTGTATGAAAAGACTTCTGCTTATCAAAGTTTATCTCCACAAAAGACTCAAACGTTTCTCCCAAATGTCGTACTGCCATAGTCTTCCCGACTTGGCGTGCCCCACGTAGCAAAAGAGTCTTATGAGTACTTTTTTGAGACCACTCCAGTAATGCCTTATCTATTTTTCGCTCCTTATACATTGAAAATGAGACTATTAATCATTATATTAGATAAAATACAGACAAATAATTTTATGATTTTGGATGATTTCCAAATAAATAATTTCACATATTTGGACAAAATCCAAACAAATAATCATTCAGAATTTCGCTGCAAAGGTACAAAATTTATTTGGAATACGCAAGAATTTTAGCAAGAAAATGCTAATTAATTTAAATTTGTTCGGTTATTTACGTAAAAAGATGGACAAAGATTGCGGAAACTTATAATAGCGATTTATATAATTCAATATACTGATTTGCCACTACCCTTTCGGAAAAATGTGCAACTGTAAATGCATGCAGTTTGTTTTTCTCAAAATCTTGTGACAACACGAACTCTATACCATTAGCCAAATCTTGTGCATCTTTCCACCGAGCCAAATAGCCGTTCTCCTTATGTAAAACAATATCCGTCTGGCCGCTGTTATTAAAACTTACAATCGGAGTTCCGCAAGCCAGCGATTCAGATAGAGTTTGTCCGAATGTCTCGTACAACGAAGGTACTACCGTTACGTCGGCAGCAGCGTATAGTTTAGCTAATTCAGATATATTGGACAATTGACGCAACCAAATAACTTGCACGGGTATATTCTTTAAGAATTCCGGATCTCTCTTAATATTACCAAATAAGCAAAGGCACACATCTTGTTTGTTCTTTATATACGATAGTGCTTCTCGCAAATAATTAAATCCTTTAATCGGATCATTCAATTTTCCGGCTCCCATCAAGATAATTTTCTTATCCTGCGGCAAACGATAATAGTGTCGAGCCTCTTGTTTGTCTTGCAACACAAAGGTCGCAGTGTCTAAAACATTTGGAATAGTGGCTACATGAGTTACCAACGGACTCTTTTCCGCTTTTTCCTGAAGCCAACTGCTCACAGAAACAAAATGAATAGAGGAATATATCTTTTTCTTAGCCTTGAATACTGTGTTGGATAAATCTCCATCGTTAGGAGTCTTTAGCAGATGACAATGCCCACATTCTTTATCATAATTCATACAATCATATGCATGATGACAAATTCCTGTAAACGGCCACATATCATGCATTGTCCACACAATAGGCTTGCCAAGTGATTGAAGTTGCTCAATATTGCGTAATGAAAGTCCTCCTTGATTAATCCAATGCAGATGAATAATATCTGCCTCACGCACTTCCGGCAAATGAGAAATATTCGTCCCGGTATTCGCGATAGAAACAGCGAATAGGTTCTTGCGCGAAAAACGATTTGCTACCCAAATACAAAAGCGTTCCCATAAAAAACTCCATTTAGTCGCTTTTATAGCCACAAAGGAAGCTTCTACACCTTGCTTCTTTAAAGCATTGTATAACCGCTGACATGCCACATAGGCTCCACCCGGAGTTTGCGTATTTACGAGAACTACTTTCATTCGCCCATCACATAATGGAATACCTTTAGATAATTATCCGCTACAGTATTGATATTTATTTTCTCTTCTATTATCCGTAACGATTCTTTGCCCATTTGCTTTCGTTTGGGCTCATCTTTCAGAATGGCTTCTATCTTTTCCGCTAAATCATCCACATTCCCCTCTTTAAAGAAATAGCCGTTTTTACCATTTTCTACCAAATCCTTCTCAGTTCCGTCACAGACTGAACATATCACAGGTAACTCGTAGCACATCGCATCATTAATAGATAATCCACCCATTCCGGCTAATACATATACCGATGATTCTTTCATATACCGTCCCAATTCAAACGGGTCATATACGCCTCTTACAAAGCGTATATGATCTTTCGCAGCAGAAAACGATGCCTGTTTTTTTAGCTTCTCCAACTCCGGCCCATCTCCCACGATTGTTAATTCGGAATCTGAGAAACGAGAATATGCCTTTTCGTATGCCTTTATCAGCAAATCCACTCGTTTCCATGCCACCAAACGCCCAATATGTAAAACACGCTTTGAGCATGTTGGTAACAAATTAGACGCTTTCATCACTTCTTCTTTCCTATCGAAGAAAGCCTCTGTATCTCCGGAATTATACCGCACAAAAATCTTCTCTTTCGGAACTCCATAACTCGGCCATAGTTCTAATCCTCTACTGCAATAATTCAAAGAAGCATCCGCTCGATGATACAGATACTTGCGAATTTGCATTAACATCCATGCATTAGCGAAAAATTTAATACCCTTACTTTGCAACTGCATAGCTTCATTATACACAGGATGTTCCTTAAAATAAGATAAGTTACCATATGGAGGCACTTGGAATGGGATCTCGTGCAATATAAGCCTTATGGAGTTTCTTTTAAGATATTTAATTATTTTCGGGTAAAAGAACAATTGCAACATATACGGCCATCCTACAAGCAAAATGTCCGGTTGCTCATTTTGAATAGTAGGCAATAATTCCGGCAAATAGTCCTTACCATACCAAGCTTTTCGGCTCGAAGTGAATATAACATGATACTGTTGATCTTTACTCTCATTTCGCTTCACTCCCTTACCTACCGTATGCTCGTTATTCTGAGGAATAAGCATCACCAATTCACATCCTTTGCCCGCAACTTTATTAAACAAAGGATGATTATAATGAGTAATGGTAGTATTGACGTATAGTACTTTCATTGCTTTTTCTTAAGTAACGAGAATATTATCAATCCTATTACTGTCAGCACTACTAGTACAGATGCTATGATAGACCACACCTGTGTTTTGAGCAGCAATTGATCTTCACATCGGAACTCTATCGTATGCTTTCCAGCCGGTACTTCCAATGCACGCAAGATATAATTGGCGCGTAACACAGGTACTTCTTCGCCATCTATGAACGCACGCCAAGTCTTGTAATATACCTCAGAGAAGACAGCAATACCGTTTTCTGCGCTCTCGCTCTCATAGAACAAATTGCCCGGATTTGCATAGTTTGTCAACTCGATGGAAGCGGGCTGCGTCATTGCAATTTCGCCTTTGACTTTGCTTTGCCAACACGTATCTATAAACGCTACAGCCTGCAAGTCTGCATCTCCAATTGCCTCTATCTCTTCGTTCGGTGTGTTCACCCACTCTACCTCCCGCACAAACCACGCATTGCCGAACGCTTCGGGATTATACTGCACTCCTTGTTGTGTGATCACATAGCGCGTATTAAGCATATTGATCATATTCATGTTGATGCGACCAGAGAAATAGTAGTCTATAATATCCTGATATCGGCGCAACTTAGCAGGACTATAACCGCCTACCGACTTGTGATAGTATGATGTGCGGGATTCATTAAACGTGTTGCTGGCTAAATTGAGCACACGATAGTCCGAATCCTTGTCTTGAAGAATCTGCTTATCTGCCTCTGTCATATTGATCAGCTGCTGTTTCTTCGGCACAAAATGGCTATCATTCAGAAAATGCTTATCCACTGCCCACAAATCCACCAAAATCAATGCACCCACTATAGCCACGACTACGGCACTCCTCATTTTCTCCACTTTCAAATATGCCACAATTGCCCCGCATGCCAATAAGATAAACACAATCGAACGCCATGCATCAGCTGTAAGCATATGTTGACGATCTTCGATGATTGCACCTACCAACCAGTCCGGCAACTGGGCATCTACGCTGCCTCTAAACGAACCTGCCAAAGACGGGAAAATCGCATATATCAGGCAAAGTCCTGCCGTGACACCTGCCGCGATACCTACTTGTTTCAACGACACGCGACGCTCTACCGCTTCTTTCAACGCCAGCATACCCATCATCGCCATTGCCGTCGTTGTCATCACGAGAGACATACTTGGCGTACGGAATTTGTTATACAGCGGCAAATGATCAAAGAGCCAATTATTGAGTCCCGGGAAGTTACGTCCCCACGAGAGCACGATGCCTATTACCACTACAGCCAATAACCACCAACGCTCCTTTTGCGGAACGACCAACAAGCCTAAGATAAATAGGAAACAGATAATTGCACCCGCATAAACCGGGCCTGAGGTGAACGGCTGATCGCCCCAATACGTAGGTACAGACTTCACAAATTGCTTCGCCTGTGAGTTACCAGCATATTTCTTAATCGTCTTATATGTCTCGCTCTTATCATCCAACGCATAATTACTGCTTCCTCCGTAGAAATTCGGTATCAGCAGCGTCATCGTCTCTGCCTTTCCATAACTCCACATAAATGCGTAGTCACGGTTAAGACCTGTTTCGCCGGCTTTGCTGTCAGCGGCATTGTGCAACACCGCACCGCCTCGCATTGTCTCTTTCGAATAATCCCATGTCGGCACTAACTTATCAACAGCCGGGGCAACTGCCATTACTGCTGCAATAACCAATATCAATGATGCCAGCCAGAAATGTTTCTGCTCCTTCTCTCGAATAGTTACAATCAAATAGCTAACCGCTAATGGAATTAACATCAATATCGTGTAATACGAAATTTGCTGGTGATTCCAATATACATTCAATCCCGTCGCTATCAACGCTACTATAAATCCTGCGATATACTGTTTTTTGAAGCACAATAGACATCCACCAGTAATTGCCGGCATCGTAGCTAACACCCACGCTTTCGTTACATGACCAGCATCTATAATAATGATATTATAGGATCCAAATGCAAATGCTATGGCACCTACGATAGCAAGCCAAGGACTACTCCCTACTGCCAACATAAAGATATAAAATCCTATCAGTAATAGCCATAATATACCTGCTGTATTGCCATCAAATCCCAATTTCATCCATCCAGACAAAGGTGCAAATATACTTTTCGAGCGTACTCCAGAAGTGACGTTATATGGCATTCCGCCAAACATACCATTTGACCAATGTGCATCTTCTCCGGTTATATCATGATACTCTTTAGCATCATGCCCCATACCCGCAAAACTGATCATATCTCCTTGCGGCAGTTGTTTTCCTTCAAACACCTGCGGCGCAAAATAAATCATGGTCAATATTACGAACGTTGCAACCGCCACTAAATGTGGCCATGTTGCATTCCAAATCTTCTGTATATTCTCTTTATTCATCTTATATTAAGTTTCTGCTTTAAAAATTTGCATTGTCGCTGTGTCGCTTTGACGTTTTTTTATAAAGCACTGTTATTCTGTTATTTATGCTATTTTTTGTGTCTTTTAAAGAGCGACACAGCGACACAGCGACATGTATATTTTTCAAATAGGGTTCTCTAAGGGTAATAACTAACCAATAACCAAGTAATATCTAAGTAATAACTAACGGTACCCAGGTTGCGGGGAGGTAAATTAGTGGTAAAAACGTGTTCCAGGCAAACAGGAAAACGAATCAATCACGCCACAAACATGGGATGCGTCGTCGAGGACGACGAGGGTGTGGATGGAGTGATGGTTCATCTTCTCTCCGGCTTCTACTATCTTGGCGTCCTTACTGATTGTTTTCGGGTTTGTGGACATAATGGTCGAAACGGGCGTTGCAAAGAATGCTTGTCCGAGGCGCTGCATGGCACGACGGATGTCACCATCGGTAATGATACCAACAAGGGCTTCATTTTCAACAACTATGCCTATACCTAATGTACCTTTTGTTACTATCTCGATCGCTTCGCTGAGTGGCATGTCGGGTGCGAGGAAGGGCAAGTTCTCGGTGAACATGACATCTTCGACCTTCGCCAAGAGGCGTTTGCCCAAGTCGCCGCCCGGGTGCAAGCGTGCGAAGTCAGTAGGCTGGAAATGCTTGGCTTCGATAAGCGCGCAGGCGAGTGCATCGCCTAAAGCGAGCGTGGCTGTAGTGGATGAAGTCGGAATGAGGTTGAGCGGATCGGCTTCCCGTTCTACAGCTATGTTGAGATGGATATCGGAGCAACGCGCAAGCAGGCTTTCGGGATTTCCGGAGATACCGATGATCGGTATTTTCTTCGCCTGTATGAGCGGCAAGAAACGCAGCAACTCATCCGTCATTCCGGAATAGGAAATGGCGATGACGAGGTCGTTCTCCGACAACATACCGAGGTCGCCATGATAAGCATCAAGCGGATTGAGGAAGAACGCGGGCGTGCCGATAGAGGCCAGCGTAGCGGCGATCTTTGAGCCTATATGTCCGGATTTTCCGACTCCGGTCACAACGATTTTTCCTTTGCAGTTGCGGATTGCTTCTACCGCGCGAAGGAATGAATCGTCGAGGCGTTCTTTGAGCGACAAAATCGCTTTCGACTCCTGCTCCAAACAGACAACTGCACTTTCAATGATATCCATTTTATTTATTATTTAGGAACGCACGCGTCATGTTTGACCATGCGTATTTGGTTTTCTCTTGTTTCAAATATTCCGTAAAGGCGGCTTGTCTATTCTTGTTAAAAAAGTCCAGCAAGTCGTCTGCAATCGCCTCAGCGGCCGGTGCGCAAGCATAGCCCATCTTGTGGTCATGTACGATCTCGCCGAGTCCACCGACGTTGGTGACGAGCATTGGCTTCTCAAAATGAAACGCTACCTGGGTTACACCGCTCTGCGTTGCTGTTTTATAGGGTTGCACGACGAGGTCAGCCGCTCCGAAATACTTCCGTAAGTCTGCGTCAGGGATGAACTCGTTGCGCAGGATTACGCGTTCGGTCAGCCCGTTCGCCTCTATCTGCGCACGGTATTTTTCTTCGTCTTCATAGAACTCACCCGCTATAACCAACTGCAAGTCAGGCAGTTGCTCTTTGACCAAGCCAAAGGCATCGAGCAGCAGATCCAGCCCTTTGTACGCACGTACCAGCCCGAAGAAAAGCATATACTCTTTCTTTGCGTCCAGCCCCAACGCCTTGCATGCCTCCGCTTTGGTCATTCGCTCTCCGTAATGATCGTAGATGGGATGCGGAGAGAAGGTCTTTGGTTTGTCTTTTTTGTCCAATTTATCTATGTCACGAACCACACTTTCCGAGAGGGCCACAAATCCGTCTTGGGATGCGACAAAATACGGGGCAAAGAGCTTGTCCAATATCGTCGGTTCATGCGGTATCATATTGTGTACGAGCGCTATACAACGGGTCTTTCCGTTACGCTTTACCATGCGGGAGATCAGACCGTAAGAAGGCGCAAAAAAGGACATCCAGTAGCAACAGATGAGCAGATCGGGAGCGGCTTTGCGAACGGCTCGTCCCACGCGCAGCCAGTTAAACGGATTGCAGGAATTCAAACATCTGCGAATCCGCAAATCCTGTGGGGCAGGTTCGGAAGTATATTGTGTCTTGCCGGGGAACAGGAACGAAGGATATTGAAGGGTGAAGGTCCATATTTCCACCTCATGTCCTTCTGCCATAAACTGACGCGCGAGACGCTCGTTGAACGTCGCCAAGCCGCCGCGATAAGGCCAAGATGTTCCTAACAAGATGATTTTCATAAGTCCTCTTTGTACGTAATTTTCTTATTTGCCTCGTCTCCGCGAACGATGAATATGGGCTGTTCCGGCATGTATTTATGCACAATTCCGGCATCGTCTGTAGCTATTATGTTTCCGCTTTCCAGCGCGCGGCGATAGGCTTCTTCGATCGTTTCCAGATAAAAAGCCTGCGGTGTCTGCGCACGCATATACTCGCTTCGCGAAGGGATTTGTTTGACCGTATTACCGTTCATCAGATACAACGTATCTGTAACCGGTACGGCCACCGAGACAGCAGGGTGCGTCTCCAGCGCTTGACAGACATCCGCAATGATCTGCTGCGAGACGAATGGTCTGGCGGCGTCATGCAGTAATACGGTACTGTTTGGTCTTCCTTTGTACGCGTCGATGGCATGCACGGAGGACTCCCATCTCTCCGCGCCGCCTGGGATGATCTGCTGCACTTTCTGCCAACTATTCTGCAAACAGAGCCGTTGTGCTTCCCCTATCCAGTCCGGATGCATGACGATAGCGATCTCATCTATACACGAAGCCTGTTCGAAGGCATCTACCGAGTGCTCCAGTATGGAACGCCCGTCCTCCAGCGGAAGCAGCTGTTTCGGAGTCGTGCCTCCTACTCTGCTGCCTATGCCTCCTGCCAAAATGACCGCTATGTTATACAGCTTGTTCATTACTTGTGGTTCACCTTTTGAGAAAGGATAAAATCCGTTATTTCACGAATAGCTCCTTGTCCTCCGGGCGTAGAGATAATATGTATTCCGGGCACCGCGAGGATCTCCGGCCGTGCGTTAGGCGGACAACAGGGATAGCCGACTGCGTTGAGCAGTTCGACATCGTTCACGTCATCGCCGACAAAACATACTTCCGAAAGGGATATCTGGAGGCGTGTACAAATCTCTTTGGCAGCCTGCAGTTTGGACATCGGCGCGATAGATGAAGGCTCCGCATTCGCAGGGATATAGCGTTGCACGCTTTTGACCACTTTGCTTCCCACGCCGAGGTAGAGGTACGACAAATGCAATTTCTCCGCACGGGCTTTGACGATAGCTGATTTTTCGGATGTCAGGATACCGCAAGGAATGCCAGCCTGCTGCAAAAGAACCATTCCCATGCCGTCATAGACACAGAAACGCTTCATCGCTTCGCCTTGTGCGGAGTAATACATGCCGCCGTCCGTCAGACAGCCGTCCACATCAGTCAAGAATAATTTTATCATTGTTCATTAAAGGCATTCCAGCCTTGTGCTTTTAAAGGTAATTCTTCTCCATTCCGGCCGATGAGGTTACAGCCGAACTCGGGCTTTGTAATATGTCCGATAATATACAGATCGTCCACAGGGATGAGTTTCTCGTAGTCATCCAGCGAGCAGGTGAAGAGCAGTTCGTAATCCTCTCCGCCGTTGAGCGCACAGGTGACGATATTGAGGTTCATCTCTTCGGCGAGCGCCGCAGCCTGGAAGTCTATCGGCAGTTTGTCCTCATAGACACAACATCCGACACCGGATTGCGAGCATATATGGAGCAGTTCTGACGAGAGTCCGTCAGACACATCCATCATCGCTGTAGGCTTGACACCGGCCTTGCGAAGGGATTCGAGAATATCCCGCCGTGCTTCAGGTTTGAGCTGACGCTCCAAGAGATACTCTTTCCCTTCAAAATCAGGATGTTCGGCATTGGCCAAGCGTTCGCGTTCAAGGAGTTGCAAGCCCATATACGCCGTACCCAAGTTGCCGGACACGCAGATAAGGTCATTGAGATGCGCGCCATTCCGATACACAATATCCTTCGCGTTCGCAACGCCGAGACAAGTGATGGAAATCGTCAAACCGGTCATCGACGAGCAAGTGTCTCCGCCAACGATATCCACGTTGTAGCGCTCGCACGCCAGACGGATACCGGCATAGAGTGCCTCGATATCTTCCACCGAGAAACGCTTGCTGATACCAAGGCTGACGGTGATCTGCGTCGGTGTCCCGTTCATGGCGTATATATCGGAGAAATTGACTACGGCAGCCTTGTATCCGAGGTGTTTGAGTGGCACGTACTCGAGGTTAAAATGAATACCCTCGAGCAACATATCCGTTGTCATCAACACCTTTTTCGTGCCGAAATCCATGACCGCGCAGTCGTCGCCAACGGCTTTTTTTGTGGAGGGTTGCTTGGGCAACAAGTCTTTCGTCAGGTGCTTGATTAACCCAAACTCACCCATAGTAGATATTTCTGTTCTTTGCATAAGTGCATAAAATTAGCACGCAAAATTACAAAAAATAACGGAAAGTAGAAAATAAAAAGTAGAAAATTTACGAAAAAGCACACTTTTTTATAAGAAAACGCGTGCGCGCTTGCGTATATGAAAAATTTGTTGTATCTTTGTCGGCTTTTTGTTGTGTTATGATAGAATATATTAAAGGATTATTGACAGAATTGAACCCGACGACGGCGGTCATTGAGGCAGCCGGTGTGGGTTATTCGATAGCAATTACGCTCCCTACGTACTCCGCGTTGGTGGGTCAGGAAGAGAAAGAGGCGAAGTTGTTCATTACGGAAATCATCCGTGAGGACACGCACGAGATTTACGGTTTTACCCTCAAAACGGAGCGGCAGCTGTTCGAGTTACTGATGACCGTCAGCGGTGTAGGCGCAGCTACGGCACGGATGATCATGAGCGCTTTTTCGGCAGAAGAACTGCGTATGCTCATCGCTACCGGTAACTCGAAAGGCATGGCAAAAGTAAAAGGTTTGGGTCCAAAGACCGCACAACGTATCATCGTCGATTTGAAGGACAAAGCCATCAAACTGGATTTGGGCGGTGATCCTACAGAACTGCCGTTGGCAGATGTGGAGGTCGATACCGGCGTAAAGGCGGAGGCGATCAGCGCACTGACCATGTTGGGCTTCGCAGCCGCAGCCAGCGGGAAAGCCGTGGATAAGATCCTCAAGGGAGATCCGAACATGAGAGTAGAAGCCGTCATCCGTGCGGCATTGAAAATGCTTTAAGAATTGAAGAGTGACATTGAGAAATAGATTTCTACATATACTATTGCTTGTGCTCCTGCCGATGATGGCGGGAGTGAGCGGCGTGTATGCGCAAGAGGCAGCCAAAACGAAGCCGAAGACGCTGAAGGAGTTAGTTGCCGAGGAGAAAGCGCAGAAAGAGGCTGCTAAGAAAGCTCAAGAGGAGGAGAAAGCTCGTCAGGAAGCCACCAAAGCCCAGCGGGAGGCACAACGTGAAGCGCGCCGCGAACGTAGCCAAGCCGCACAAAACGGAGAAACACCTGCGCAGACACCGGAGGATGTAGCCGATTTTGTGACCGAGACGGACAGTGCGCTGTGGGCACCGACGAACGTGAAGCAACTGGGTGCACAGAACTACGGCGAGTTGACACAGCCCTCTTCGTCCATGGATCTGCAAGATCCGGACAACATCACTACGACGGTTGAATACCAGCCGGAGAGCGGTACGTATATCATCCATACGCGTATCGGAGACTCGGATATCACGACACCGTATATGCTGACACAAGACGAATACAACCAATACGCGGAGCGGCAGATCATGCACCGGTACTGGCAGCAGAAGATCGGCGCAGTGGAGCATAACAACGAGACGAAGTTCGACATCACGGACATGAAGTTCAACATCGGTCCGGCAGACAAAGTGTTCGGTCCGGGCGGTGTACAACTGAAAATGCAAGGTAGTGCGGAGTTGCTGTTCGGTTTCAAACACCAGTACATCAACAATCCTTCGCTTACGCCACGCGCGCGTAACAATAATATATTCAATTTTGACGAGAAGATCCAAGCCAGCATCCAAGGCAAGGTAGGTACGAAACTCAATTTCAACCTGTCGTACAACACGGAGGCTTCGTTCTCGTTCGACCAGCAAAACTTGAAACTGAACTACAAAGGCGAAGAGGACGATATCATCCAAAGCATTGAAGCCGGAAACGTATCCATGGACTTGCCCAGTTCGCTGATCCGCGGTACGAAGTCGCTGTTCGGTATCAAGACGAACCTCAAATTCGGTAAGTTCAAGATCCAAGCCCTCATCAGCCAACAGAACAGTCAGGCGCAGACAGTAAGCAGTCAGGGCGGTGCGCAGATGACACGATTCGACATCGCGGGAGACCTATACGACGAGAACAGGCACTTCTTCCTCAGTCATTTCTTCCGTGATCATTTCGAAGAGTCAATGGCCAGCGTGCCGTATATCACCTCCGGTGTGCAGATCACCAAGATTGAGGTATGGATCACCAATAAACGCGGCAATTACGACCAAGCACGTAATATCGTTGCCTTCACCGACTTGGGTGAAAGTCCGCAACACTCGTTATTGGACTGGGGTGGCAATGCCAACGCGGCTCCGGACAACAAAGCGAACGCACAATACGCAGATATCCAGACTACGGCTTTCCGTGATATCCATCAGACCAGTTATGCGCTGGAAGGACTGAATGGCATGGAAGGAGGCGTGGACTTCGAGAAGATTGAGTCGGCACGACTGCTGACCAGCAGCGAATATACCCTGAACGCAGCGTTGGGTTACATCTCTCTCAAGAGTTCGTTGAATCAGGACGAGGTACTGGCTGTCGCCTATGAATATACCTACAACGGCCAAGTCTATCAAGTGGGTGAGTTCTCTACCGACGGAAGCGAGACTTTGCGTGCACCGGCAGCATTGGCATTGAAGATGTTGAAGAGCAGCGCAAACGCTCCGGGCAAGAAGAACGCCGGTACATGGGACTTGATGATGAAAAACATCTACTCCCTCGGAGCTACCAGCATCAATCAAGATAAATTCGAACTGTACGTCACATACCGCAACGACTCGATCGGTACGGATATGCAATACTTGAACGAAGGCCCGATCAACGGCAAACAATTATTGCGCGTGATGAACCTCGACCGCTTGGATCAGAAGAATAACGTTACTCCTGACGGTCGGTTCGACTTCATTGAGGGTCTGACGGTATATGCCTCTGGTGGTAAGATCATCTTCCCTGTACTGGAGCCGTTCGGTGAGCATTTGGCAAAAGCGCTTAACCACGATACACGTCTTGTCAACAAATATTGTTTCCCCGAATTGTATGACTCGACTCTGGTAGTAGCCCAAGAGATGAGCGAGAAGAACAAATTCCGCTTAACCGGTAAGTACAAAGGCACCAACAGTAGCGAGATTAAGTTGGGAGCCATGAACATACCGCGCGGGTCGGTGACGGTGACTGCGGGCGGTGCTACGCTGATAGAGAACGTGGACTACACCGTGGACTACACGATGGGTACGGTCACTATTCTGAATACTTCCATCCTTGAGTCCGGCACGAACGTAGATGTCAAGCTGGAGAACCAAAGCACGTTCTCGATGCAGCGCAAGAGCCTCTTCGGTGCGCACTTGGAGTATGAGTTCAACAAAGACCTGATCGTCGGCGGAACAATCATGCACCTGCGCGAGCGCCCGCTAACCACCAAAGTGAACACGGGCTCGGAGCCGCTCGCCAACACGATTTGGGGCGTCAACGGAAGTTGGAAGACGGAGATGCAGTGGCTTACTAACGCTATCGACAAGATTCCATGGATCAATGCTACGGCGCCCTCCACCTTTACCGTCAGTGCCGAGTTTGCGCACCTGATCCCGGGTCACACCAACGATGTAGGCTCTGTCGGAACAGCGTATCTGGATGATTTCGAGAGTACGACAACGAACATTGACGTGCACTATCCGAGCGCTTGGTTCTTAGCTTCTACGCCGACCGTCTTTGACGAATCGAAAGATATTAACAAAGTGTCCTATAACAAGAACCGTGCACACTTGGCGTGGTACACCGTGGATCCTATCTTCGGCTATCCGCAAACGAACACACCGGCACACATTCGCAACGACCTCAATGCACTGAGTGATCACCGTACGCGTATCATCTATCAGGATGAGATCTATCCTAACCGTCAGGAAGCCAGCAATGTAGATACGAAACTGCCCGTGCTGAACCTGGCGTATTATCCGCAGGAGCGTGGACAGTATAACATCAGCGCGGATGAGATAGGTACGGACGGTAAGCTGACTAACCCCGAGAAACGTTGGGGCGGTATCATGCGTAAGATGGACAACACGGATTTCGAGAAAGCCAATATCGAGTACATCCAGTTCTGGTTGATGGATCCGGCATTGACGAACCCTGACCACGCAACGGACTATAACGGTGAGTTGTATATCAACCTCGGTGATGTGAGCGAGGATATCTTGCGAGACGGCAAGAAAGCCTTCGAGCACGGTCTGCCCGTTTCCGATGCCGACAAGGGGCGCATTGACTCCACGATTTGGGGTTACGTGCCGCGTACTACCAGTTCCGTTACTGCGTTCAGCAACGAAGCAGGCGCACGCACCAAACAGGACGTCGGTCTGAACGGTCTGAATGACGACGAAGAGCAACAATGGCCGGCGTATAAGACGTACGTGGATAAGTTGCGCGCCAAAGTGAGTGCTGACGTACAGCAACAATGGTTAGACGATCGCTTTTCGCCGCTCAACGACCCTGCCGGCGATAATTTCCACTACTATCGCGGTACAGACTATGACGAGGCAGAGGTATCCATTTTGGATCGTTACAAACACTACAACGGTACGCAGGGCAACTCGCCGGACACCGAACAGCAGACAGAAACCTACGGTACGGCGGCTACAATGACACCGGATGTAGAGGACATCAACCTCGACAACACGCTCAACGAGTACGAGAAATACTACCAATACAAAGTCATCCTGCGTCCCGACATGATGGAAGTAGGCAGGCAGCACATCACGGAGAAGAAGATCCGCAAAGTGACGCTGCGTAACGGAGAGACAGTGGATGTAACCTGGTATCAGTTCAAGATACCTCTCCGCGGCGATAGTGCTACCGTTCAGAAACAAGGCTCTATCCGCAACTGGAAATCCATTCGTTTCATGCGTATGTATATGACCGGCTTCCGCTACGAGACGTATCTGCGTTTTGCTACGTTGGATCTCGTTCGTGGCGAATGGCGTCAGTACACGCGCGATTTGGCGCCGGTAGGTGCTACGGTGAACACCAGCGCTTCCATTGACGTACAGACCGTGAACATCGAGGAGAACAGTACCCGTACGCCGGTTAACTACGTACTGCCTCCGGGTGTAAGCCGACAGACCGACCCTGGACAAGCACAGCTCATTGCCCAGAACGAGCAGTCGATGGTGATTCGTGTCATGAACCTCAGTCCGCATGATGCCCGTGCGATGTACAAGAATACCGGCTACGACATTAGGCAGTACAAAAACTTGCAGATGTTCGTGCATGCTGAGCAGTTAAGTGCCATCGATCCGCAACTCAAAGACGATGAACTGTCCTGCTTCATCCGTATGGGTAGTGACTTAAAGAACAATTACTACGAATATGAAATTCCGCTGAAACTGACCGCGCCGGGACTGTATAACAACAACTCCGTCACGGATCGTATGTTGGTTTGGCCGCAGGATAACATGTTCGACTTTGCATTGAGTGTCCTGACGAATGCCAAGACCGCGCGTAACAAAGCCAAACGAGCCGGCAATGCAGGAGTAAGCAACACGATACCCTATACGATTTACGATGAAGCTTCGGGTAAGCCGCAGAACAAGATCACCGTGTTGGGTAACCCGACGCTGGAGGAGATCAGTACCATTATGATCGGTGTGCGCAACAACGGTCAGCACGAAGCGAGCGGTGAGATTTGGGTGAATGAGTTACGTCTGAGCCAGTTCAACGAGCAAGGTGGTGTAGCAGCGATGGCTAATGCCGCATTGGCTGTGAGCGATATTGCGCAAGTGAACGTAGCCGGACGTCTGGAGACAGCAGGGTACGGTTCGATTGAAGCAAACGTACTCGACCGCAACAAAGAGAACCTCTATCAGTTGAACGTCAGTGCAGCGATGGAGGCAGGACGGTTGATTCCGGAGAAAGCGAAGATTCAAATGCCGCTGTATGTATCGTACAGCAACGAGACGACAACGCCGGACTATGACCCGCTGGATTCCGATATCAAACTGTCGGAGACCTTGAGCACGTACGACACCAAAGAGGAACGGGACTCTATCAAGAATCTGTCCAACACCGTGCATGAGAACACCTCGTTCTCGGCAACGAACCTGAAACTGAACCAGCACTACACGAAGAAACGGGATCTCTTTGTTGACCCTGCTAACTTCTCTATATCCGCAGCGTACAACAAACAGAACGAACACTCGCCTGAGATGGAGAAGAACTACTCCACGGATCACAAGGGATCGTTCCAGTATGCCTACAACTTCAATCCGAAGCCGTGGGAGCCGTTCGGCAAGGTTCAGAAAGTGCAGAAAGTGAAAGTACTCAAGGAAATGAACTTCTACTACCTGCCGCAGTCGTGGGCGTTCAACACCAATATGCACCGTACCTTCAGTCACATGAAGATGCGTGATCTTGCAGGTGAGGCAACGGCACAGTCCATGGATTTGACCTACAGCAAGGACTTTACGTGGGATCGTAATGTGGACTTCAAATATGACCTGACGAAGAACATGAAGTTCTCCTTCCAGTCCTCCCACAATGCGATCATCGACGAAGGCAAATACACACCGGAGATCCTGAAGAACGATTATTTCGATCCGGAGTTCAACCACGACAAGTACGAAGCTTGGCGCGACACGATCCAGCGTTCACTCGCTCGCTTCGGTCGTCCCTATACCTACCAGCAGGTCTTCACTGCCAGCTGGAACGTACCGTTCAACCGCGTGCCGGGACTGGATGCCATTTCGGCGAACGCTTCGTACAATGCGAACTATAACTGGAACCGCACGGCTTCTACCACGGACGGCAAGAACCTGGGTAACACCGTCAGCTCGTTGCAGACTTGGCAGGTAGATGGCGGACTCAATTTTGAGACTTGGTACGGCAAGTCGAAGTACTGGAAGCAGATGACGCAGCGCTACTCCGGACGTAATACGCGGAAGAACTTCAAACCCAAAACTTACACGCAGACCTCGGAGCTGAAGAAAGGCGAGGCATTGGAAGTGACCCACCGCTTGAACAGCGAACTGCTCGTTGTCACTGTAGCGGACTCAACGGGTAAGTCCGTCCCTGTTACTTTCCGTCCGGCGGGCAACACCAAAGTCAGCATCACACCGAAAGCGGATTGCAAGAATGCAACTATCACCGTCACGACTCGTGACCCGAATGCACGCACGCCGGGACAGATTACGGGCGATATGTTCGCGTACCTGGGTACAATGATTCGGCGTCTGCAAGTGACCTATCGCGAGACGAACTCCATGACCCTTCCGGGCTTCGAACCGGAAGCACGTTTCATGGGTCAGTGCCGGGCGGACGGTGTGAACGCACCGGGTTATGACTTCGCATTCGGATTCATCCCTGCGGACATGATTGATCGTGCCAAGCGCCACGGATGGCTCACAACAGACACCAGTGTCGTACAGCCTGCTACGCGGGCACACACCTCCGACTTGGACATCAAGCTCACGCTCGAGCCGTTGCCCGGACTCAAAGTGCAGCTGAACGGCAAGCGCTATTATGCGCAATCGACCACCATCATCCACAGCTACGAACAGATGCAGGAGAACACAACCGGTTCGTTCAACATCACGCAAGTAGCGATCGGTACGATCTTCCAGCGCGTAGGTTCGCAAGAAGAGGACTTTGCCAACAAAGCCTTTGACCAGTTCCTTGAGAACCGCGAGGTACTCACGAAACGGGTTCAAGACCAATACACAGGCATCACCCTACCCTCCGCGGGCTTTATGAGCAACATACCGGAGGGAACGAAATATGACCCCAACAAACATGGTCGTATCACCAATACATCTGCAGACGTACTCGTTCCAGCGTTCCTGTCGGCTTATACCGGACGTGATGCGAGCCAAGTCAGCCTCAATCCGTTCCTGGGAATCCTCAGTATTCTGCCGAACTGGTCTGTTACCTTCGACGGTTTGGGCAAACTACCGTGGATACGGGATCACTTCAAGTCCGTAACCCTGACGCATGCCTATACCTGTAAGTACGCAATCGGCTCCTACGGCAGTTACTCTACTTGGGTCGGCGCGGACGGTACGAACAAACAAGTCGGTTTCGTACGGGATGTGACTACCGATGCACCGCAGCCTTCTTCGGCGTACGACATCACAAATGTGACAATTACGGAAGCTTTCTCGCCGCTCATCGGACTGAACATGACGATGAAGAACTCACTCAATGTGAAAGCCGAGTACCGCAAACAGCGTAACCTGGCACTCAATGTGACCTCCGTGCAACTGACCGAAGGACACACCAATGAGTTCGTCATCGGCGGAGGTTACACCATCAAGAACCTCAACTTCATCACCAAGAACCGAAACGGCGCAGAGAAGAAAGTGAGCAACGACCTCAAACTGCAAGTCGATTTCTCGTACAAGAACGTGAAGATGTTACTGCGCAAGGTAGAGGAAGGTATCACGCAAGCTTCGTCGGGTAACCGGGTATTGGGTATCAAGATCTCTGCGGACTACGTGCTGAGCCAGAAGATCAACTTGCAGCTCTTCTACGACCACCAGGGAACAACGCCGCTGCTCTCGTCCTCCTACCCTGTTAAAGCGGATAACGTAGGTATCAATATCAAACTGATGCTGACACGATAGAGGTTAGAGGTTACGGGTTACGGGTTATGGGTTATGGGTTATGGGATTTAGAGTAGGCATCATAGGACCTGAGTCAACGGGCAAAAGCTCGTTGGCTCTGTATTTAGCCGAACTATTTAATGGAACGTGCGTGCCCGAATACGCGCGCACATACGTGGAGCAGTTAATGGCGGATAGACGAACGGACGACTGGACGAAAGTGATTACCTACGACGATATCTGCCACATCGCTCGCCATCAGATTGATGAGATAAAGACTCTGTCAGGCGAAGCCGGTCTGTCAGTGAAACGGTCTTTCAGTGAAACGGTCTTTCAGGCGAAGCCGGTCTTTTTCGACACCGAACTCATCACGACCAAGGTTTGGTTTGATTATGCGTTCCATACAGTGCCGGCTTGGCTGGAAGAAGCAATCCGGCAGTATCCGATGGATATCTATCTGCTGACTTATCCGGATCTGCCGTGGGTTCCCGACCCTGCCCGCTCCAACGGTTCAGATGCCATCCGAATGGAACTCTTTGAACGTTACGAAGCAGAAATACAAGCCCTCAACATCCCCTATTACGTCATTCAGCATAACGAAAAATGACAAAAACGCATTTTATGTGCATTTTTTTGCCCGAAAATTTGGTTATGTCAAAAAAAAGCAGTACCTTTGCACCCGCTTTTGAAAGATACGTAAATCGTAAATCGTCAAATCGTAAATTATTTGGTCTCCCTAGCTCAGTTGGTAGAGCAACTGACTCTTAATCAGTGGGTCGAGAGTTCGAGCCTCTCGGGGGACACAAAAAAGGTGCAGAAAGCACCTTTTTTTGTATCAAGCTCAAACTCTCGAGAGTTCTCCGCCGCTACGCTCTGTCGATTATCGCTCCGCGATTTTCGAGCCTCTCGGGGGACACAAAAAGAGACGCAAAACTGCGTCTCTTTTCTGTTTCTATACTCTCGTTTACTTTCCGAAATAGAAAGCTATATAGAGGTTCGCACCGATGTTCTTGGTTGTGAACGTGAAGCCGTCTTGCATGGCATTATCATGGATTGTAATCTCCTGACGCTCTTCGGTGAACTTGTTCCAGCCTTCCCATACTTCTACGCGCGAAGGATTCCACTGGTAGTCAACCAGCACGTTTACATTCAGACCCAACGCAATCTTCGGAGCCACGAACCACTCAATACCAACGGATCCATAGACTCCGGCGATATGCGTACCGGCGCCTACGTATTCTCTCAATATACGCGGGTTATCAATAAAGGAATAGTCGGTTGTGAACTTGGGGTTGATTGCACCTGTATATAAACCGCCATTGATCGGGTTCTGGTTATCCTGCGTAATGGCATTATAATACGTATAGGTATTCCTGCGAATGCCCCAGAAGCCGTACGTCAAGCCAAGCCCGAACACACCTTGTACCGGACGAGTTTTGCCTACACGGTATTCAATACCTGCGGAGAACGAAGCACCCAAATCCAGACTCTTCTTCTTGTCCAAACCTTCCAATGTGCTGTACGGGTTGATGAACTTGGCAGCTTGGTCGATGACATACGCGCGGTTATTCCAACTATAGATAGCGAAACCGACGTTCACATGGAAAGCCAGGTTGTCCGTCATCATATAGGACCCCATGATAGAAGCCATGTTCGGTGCAGCGATAGGCGCCAGCACGTTGTTTCCTGCCAGCGACTCACCCGCCATAGGAGCGAGGGAGTTAGCCATATTTCCGTTGAACATGTTTCCGACAAAGATAGCCAGCGGATTGAGGTTAAATCCCAACTGCCAGTCGCCTTTCGCGGGGAGCCAGGAGGAGTAGTCCGCCTTAGCGCGCTCTTCGGGACTCCGCTTTTCGCCTGCCATCACCGGCAGAGCCAGCACGGCAGCGAGCATTATACTAATAATCTTTTTCATATTCATTCGAGTTATTTGATTCAACATTCGGATTAGTTATCAAGTATAACTCAAAATCAGTTCGGGAACTTGCTGGTATCCTTCAATCCGTTTGCTACCGCATTGCTGATTTGATATTTGTCTTGCTGACGGATGCTGGAAGTTTCCCAAATGAACCAGTCGCTCCAAGTCTCGCCTGCGCTATCCTGTGCATCGTCCGGAGCTTTGAGTTTCGGATACGAACCCGGATTCTCTGGATCCTCATCGTTCTTGGTTTCAATCCAGAGACCCTTGATCACATCCTTGTCGCGGAATATGAACTGAATAGCCAGACTGCCTGCATCCTTATACTCATGGTACAGTTTGAGTTCCGTAGCCGAGATCACGAACGATCTGCTTGCAGACTTGTAATAGCCCTGATAGTTGTCACTTGCCTCCTTGCTGGGCCAGCACTGCAGCCAGAACTGCTCACGGAGATCTTCGCTCGGATCATCATCCACATGCCATTGTGCCCATGTTCTCTTCTTGAATGCAGTGGTAGAGAAGCCGGAATACTGTTTCCAATTGTGCTTGAAGGTCGTCAGCTTGTCTGCGATAACAGATACCTTGACGTTGATATCATATCCTTCCCACTCGTTATATACCTCAATGTTATTGAGCAGCACTTTTCCGTCTTTTGTAGCAGCGGTAGTAGTGAAAATGAGCTTGTTACCGTTGATCGGGCTGCTTGGGTTCGCATAGTCGTAGTCAGAGCTGGAGAGTTCAACCTGTACGTCAAATGCCTTATACACCTCAGCGATCTTGTATTCGTTGATGTCTGTGTCTAATACCTCACCCCATGTGAAGACTTTCGTCTCCAGTTTCTGGATCACATAACCCTTGCCTTGGTCTGTACCGGCAGGATCATAAGCGGTAACGGTGAAGTCCTGATCACGTTTCTCTACATCGTCCTTGGTGATAGTGATGTTCTTTTTAGCCACATTGTAGTAAACAGCCTCTTCCACAATCTCGCCTTCCACGATCTTGTTGTGCTTGCCGTCGAAACGCTCGGTCGTGAGAGTGATCGTAGCGATCTTGGCGCCGGCAGGAACTTCGATGGCATAAGCACCCTTAGCCTCAGCGGTGATGACAATGTCCTCAAAGTCAAAATCTGTCGCACCGGTACCATCTACATCGTAAGAACCTTTCACTTTCACTTTGCCTACATACGGGATAACGGCATCCTCAAAACCCGTTGCGGTCTTTTGCGGACCAGCTTCAACGGTTACCTTACCGGAGATCTTCACCGATGCGGTGTAGTCACGGAAGGTCAACTCAGGCTTAACAGCGATATCCACATTCCGTACATCGCCCGGGGTCAGTCTTGCCGGAGCAACCACTACAGGAATACGACCGGATTTGTAATAAACGGTCTGCTCCACCTTGCTGTTCGGATCCACATACTTGCCGATGAACGGAATGACCTCAATAAACACATTGCTGATGCCTGCTTGTCCTACCGGTACTTCTGCGGTGTAGAAACCGTCCTTGTCGCTTACCACTGCCGGGAACTGCTTGTCACCGGAAGCGCCTGCACTGTATTCTGCGTTACCGACAATAACACGTACGGCAACGCTGTCCTTGGCTACCATCTTGCCCTCAGCGTCCGGCCAGCTTACCTTACCGGTAATAGTAGCCTTTTGAACATTACCGTCAAGGATAAACTCAGATTGCTTTTCTTCGCAGCCGATCAATGTCAATGCGACAAGGGCTGCCAAAAAGAGTTTCTTTTTCATAAAAATTAGATTTTTGTTAAACAATTAGTTAATTTATGTAAGTATAATAATCCGCTCAGGTATAATTTTTACTTAAATCGCGGCAAAGATACAACATTTTTTTGATATATGCAAATAATTATTGCATTTTTTACACATTAAATGTTGTATAACATCTTTGCGAATGCCTCTGCTTGCTCTATTTGGTCGATTTTGCCGACATCCATCATGCGGTAGTCAGCAGGCACATAGGCTTTTAACGATACCTCGTTCATCACCTGCAGGTAGAAATCAATCAGCGAGAATTTGTCTTGCGGCATCTGCCCGAGACGCGTTAAGGTTTCCGGACTCAAAATCTGCATACCGCTAAACGCCAGTTGTCGTCCGTCCCTACCCTTCAACTCTCCGGTCTTTCTGTTCGTCCAGCCGCAGAGACGATCATTGGCATCGAAACAGAGATAGCGTTGTGTCTCGCGCTCGCTGACTACCAGCAGACTATCCGAATAAGCAGCGATCAACGCCCGAATATCGATATTGCTTAAAATATCTACGTTACATGCGAGAATCGGTTCTCCCGTAACCTGTAACCCGTAACCTGTAACCGCTTTCTTCAATCCCCCGCCGGTGTCTAACAGACAATCCCGTTCGTCGGAAACGGTAATGCTACAGCCCCAGCCGTTGTTCGCACGGATGGCATCAATGATCATATCCGGAAAATGATGCACATTGACGATGATATCGGTGATACCTGCGTCGCGCAGCTTCTCCACCTGCCATTGAAGCAGCGGTTTACCGGCTAATGGCACCAAAGCTTTGGGCATCGTGTCCGTTAACGGCTTCAAACGTGTACCCAAGCCTGCCGCAAAGATCATTCCAACCATCGTTCAATCCCCCTTTCGCGATGAATAAGGTGAATACGGACATTGTATTTGTCGTGCAGATGCGCAGCCAGATGTTCGGCACAATAGACAGAGCGATGTTGCCCGCCGGTACAACCGAAAGCAACTTGGAGGTTAGTAAAGTCGCGTTCGATAAAACGCGCTGCGTGATGATCCACAAGAGCATAAACAGACTCCAGGAACGTGAGTATCTCGCCGTCTTTCTCCAGAAAATCAATAACGGGCTGATCAAGCCCGGTAAGGGTCTTGTACTGCTCATACTTACCCGGATTGTGCGTACCGCGGCAGTCGAAGATGTATCCGCCGCCGTTACCGCTGTCATCGACCGGCAAACCGCGTTTAAACGAGAAGGAGTAAATCGTTACTGAGAGCATAGAGATAAGGATATTCGTTTTGTAAATCCGGGTTCTTTTCAAATAACTCACGCAGATTCTTGAGCGCCAAAGGTATCGACTCCAAGAAATGCTGTTTGCGCTCGAAATAGCCGCGATAGCCGTACGCACCGAGCACTTGAAGGGTACGGAAGAGGACGAAATGCGGCAAAGCGGATCTCCATTCCGTAACCTGTAACCCATAACCCGTAACCTTTAACTCATCGAGATAAGCATCGATGAGTTTCTCACGGAGTTCGGGTGCAAAATTCGCTTTGGCTTGCCATAAGAAGGAAGCCACATCATACTGGGTCGGTCCGCGACGCCCTCCCTGGAAGTCAATGAAATACGGCTGACCGTCACGAATCATCACGTTACGGCTTTGGAAATCGCGGTATAAGAAGGTCTCTGCAGGCTGCGCCAAGATGACCCGCACGATCGCATCAAACTCATCCTCGAGCTTGGGTTCGGAGAACTCGATCTTCGTGCCTTTGAGGAAGCAGTATTTGAAATAATTGAGGTCCCATCGGATTGAACGCTCGTCCATCGAGGGTACCGGAAAACAGACCGACCAGTCGAAATCCTGCGCGCCTACCACTTGTATGTGTGCGAGCGCACGCATCGCGCGTTCCAATAATATAGTGTCATCCAGATGATCGAAGAGGATCGTGTCTCCGAGATCTTCCTGCGTATAACTCATCTCATCGTCGCTGACCCGATAGACTTCGGGCACGGGCAGCCCGAGCGCATAGAAATGCCGCGCCATATAGATGAACGCGCGGTTCTCATCGCGGTTCGTGCCTACCACGCGAATGATAGAGCGACCGTTCTCGTCCGTCTCGCGCGTATAGACCCTATTACTACCCTGCTGCTTTAGCATCTAAACTGGAGTGCGTTATGGATACAAGTCACTTTGCACGGACCGATGATGTTCTCCAATATACCGTCCGCCTCGAAAAGGATATGCTTGCGGTAACTGATCTCGATCTCCCGTCCGCAGATAGGATAGACGAACGGCAGTTCGGTCAGTCGGCCATTGTACAGTTTGGGCAGGGCAGCGATGATCTGCCGGAAGGTCGGTTTCTTGATGAACATCGTATGGAACAGACCGTCCGTCGGGTCTGCTTCGGGGTTTTGCCGGATACCGCCGCCGGAGAAAGGACCGTTGCCCACGTTCATGGTGAACAGTCGGTCATCGACAGCCTGCTTGCCGTCCACGGTCAACACCATGTGTTGCACTTTATGCTGAATGATCGCAGCGATGAGGCCGAAGAGGTAATTGATCGAATGCGAGCCGAGGTAGTATTTGAGCGTCTCGGCTTTCTTGCAGCACAGAGGATCCACGCCGAAACCGACGGAGTTGATGAAATAGCGGTGATGCTCGATGCCGTTGCGCCAATAGGTGACGCAGCCTATGTCGATCGGATGACCCGTCCCTTCGAAGAACCGCCGTAGCGATTCCTTGTGGTTCTTGGTCAGATTCCAATAGCGTCCCCAGTCGTTGCCCGTTCCCCGCGGCATCAGTCCCACTTGTACTCTCGCCCGTTGGTCAGTCGTCAGTTCGGCACGCATGATACCGTTAATGGCTTCGGAGAGCGTACCGTCTCCGCCGAGGATCAGTATCTCGTCGTAGCCTTTCTCGACCAACTCCCGCGCCAATTCGATGGCATGGCCTGCATACTTGGTGACGCGGTAGGCAAAGGGAAGATGGCGCTTACGCAATAAGTGCCAGAGGTAGATTCGCTGTGCGCGGAAGGCTTTCTTACCCGATTTGGGGTTAATGATGATGCCAAGCATGGATAGATTTACGATTTACAGATTTACGATTGACGATTTATTTACGATCGCACCTCGTCAATCGTCCAATCGTCAATTATCTAAAATTAGCGCACCACAAAACATGTAGTGCGCTAATTTTAGGTTTTTTACTTGAAGAATTCTTGAACTTTCTCGTTCGGTACGATTTCCTCTTGGAAGACGTAAGCACCCGTTTTAGGCGACTTAACCATCTTGATGCACTTAGAGTGCGCGCGTCCGGAGTTACCGGTTTGCAGTGTTGCGACCGCTTTCTTTGCCATAGTTCTA
>Ga0310690_10000409_pt1 | contig 94381 bp, 75 predicted proteins | sample AusTroGonzalo_MG_2_FD_207661 | JGI IMG/M metagenome (GOLD analysis project Ga0310690, IMG submission 207661) | Bovine rumen microbial communities from tropical cattle in Woodstock, Queensland, Australia - Gonzalo_04 (v2) (version 2) | ecosystem: Host-associated > Mammals > Digestive system >...
TCTTCTTTGTCAATGCTCTTTTCAAAAAATTCCGAAAAAATCTTCCGGACCCCTTTGAGAAGAACACTTCCTCGACGCTCTACAACACCGTCCCGTCTCTGGGCTATCTCAATGATCACTCCGCTCATCCGGCTCTCGCCAAAATCAAGCGGTGATATTTAATATAGCACATTCTTGCGCCTTGTCAAACGCTTTTCCGAAGATTTTTCGATTTTTCTTCGACCAGCGCAGGATAACATCACCGCCATCCTTCTTCGACCTGTACCAGTTTTGAGGAGAACACCGGCTCTTTGGAGAACCGACATCATATAAAATACACCCGAATCCAGCCTTTGTCAAGCCAATTCCAATAAAAATCCTGAAAAAAATCAGCCCCCCACTTTCCACACACTCCATGCCCCATCCCCCGAACTCACCCCCTGCCCTCGCCAAACTCAAAACGAATACGCGCACGCATATGAGCATGCGCACAAAGAAGTTTATGAATTTGTTTATTGTGAAATCGACTTCAGGTTTTCCTTATCGATCGTCATGGTCACGCCGGGGCAACATCCGTATCGTCGCATCCATTCGAGCTTGTTCTAACATTTTTCTGGCAGGAACCAGCCAAACATGTGATTATTTCACAAATCTTGTTTGACATCATGAATAAAACATGTTACATTAATGTGTTAGCTCGCAACACAAACACACACAACGGTGCACGTTTACCTGAAATCCATCGAAACTTTTCCAGCCCGATGAGGATGCAGGCCGGCGGACACCGTTCAACCACGCAGGGGGATACGCCCATGAAAGAAAGACAGGAAGCCATCAAACGCTACATCGAACGCAAGGGGGACGTAACGCTGTCCGAGCTCGCCGGAGAATTTTCCGACTGGTCTGAGATGACGATCCGCCGGGACCTGGAGTTCCTGGAGCAAAGACGATTCCTCATCCGCACGAAACGCGGCGCGCGCATCATGCCGACGAGCTACGAAGTGAGCGTGGGCATGTACGGCGAACGGGAGAAACGCAACTGCGACCTGAAGCAGGAAATCGCAGCGAAAGCGGCGGCTCTGGTCGAAACCGACATCAGCATGTACCTCGACGCGGGCTCGACCGCGATGATGTTCGCACGCGAACTGCCGGACCGCAACCTGATCATCATCACGTCGGCGCCGAACATCGGGATCGAGATCGTGCTGAAAAAGAAAAATCCGACGGTCATCCTGCTCGGCGGGACGCTCCAGCGGAAAACGATCTCCATCACCGGGCTCAACGTGCTCGACCAGCTCAAGACGCTCAACATCGACACGGCGTTCGTCTGCGCATCCGGGTATACCGACGCGACCGGCTTCTCCGTGGGCGGACAGCATGAGTGCGTGCTGAAGCGCGCGGTGATCGCCTCGGCGCGGCGCGTCATCATGATGATGGACAGTTCCAAGCTGAACTCGATCCTGCCGTTTACGTTCGCGCGGCTTTCCGACGTCGACACGTTCATCACAGACTCCAAGGCACCGGAATCCATCAAGGCGGCTTTCCGCGCCGCGGGAGTCCAGGTGATTTGAGCATGACATACGACTTGCTGATCCTGGGGGGCGGCCCTGCAGGGTTCCGCGCGGCGGAACGAGCGGGCCATTTCGGGCTGAGCGCGGCGATTTTCGAGGGGAAAGCGTTGGGCGGAGTCTGCCTCAATGAGGGGTGCATCCCTACCAAGACGATGCTGTATTCGGCAAAGCTGTTCGATTACGCCAGGGGCGGCGCGGCGAAATACGGCGTGACGGCGAGCGGGGCGGCCATGGACCATGCGTTCGTCGTGGCACGCAAGGATAAGGTCGTGAAGAAGCTCGTCGCGGGCGTGGAGATGCAGATGAAGAAGTCCCGTGCGAACGTCGTCCGGGCAAACGGCGCCCTGACGGGCAAAAACGAGGAGGGATTGTTCACGGTCGAAGCGGGAGGCGAAACGTTCGCCGGAAAGAATGTCCTGATCGCGACCGGATCCTCTGCTGCGATCCCGCCCATCCCCGGCCTGAACGAGGCGCTGGCAAACGGATTCGCGGTCACGAACCGGGAAATCCTGTCCATGCAGGAAATCCCGGCGCGCCTGGTCGTGATGGGCGCGGGCGCGATCGGGCTCGAAATGGCGTCGTATTTCAACTCGGCGGGCGCGGACGTGACGGTCGTCGAAATGCTGGACCGGATCGGAGGGCGTCTCGACCGGGACATCGCCGCGCTGCTTCAGCGGAATTACACGGTGCGCGGGGTCAAATTCCTGACCGGGAGCCGAATCCGCGCGATTGAAAACGGATGCGTCACAGGCGAAAAAGCCGATGGAAGCGCGTTTGAACTTGAGGCGGACAAAGTCCTGGTCGCAGCAGGGCGCAAGCCGAACACAAGCGGAATCGGGCTCGAAACGCTTGGCATTGAGCTCAGGCAGAACGGCGGAATCAAAACGGACGAAAAGATGCAGACGAACGTGCCGGGGATCTTCGCGGCCGGAGACGTGAACGGCGTCTCCATGCTGGCGCATACGGCGTACCGCGAGGCGGAAACTGCGGTCAACGTGATCCGCGGCATCGACGACGAAATGCGCTACGATGCGATCCCGTCGGTCATTTACACGAATCCCGAGGCGGCGTCCGTCGGCGAAACCGAGGAATCCGCGGCGGAAAAAGGGTTGAACGTAAAGACGCTCAAGCTGCCACTGCTGTTCAGCGGGCGGTACCAGGCGGAAAACGAGGGCGGGAACGGCATCCTGAAGCTCGTGCTGGACGGGGAGAAACGCATCCTCGGCGCAGCCATGCTCGGCAATCCCGCGTCGGAAATCATCCCCGCGATGGCCATAGCCATCACGCAGGGCATGACCGCCGGCGACCTCGCGAAAACGGTGTTCCCGCATCCGACCGTGGCGGAGATCCTGCGCGACGCGGCGCTGATGGAACTGTAACCCGCGGCAGACACAACCATTTTTCACCGCAAAACGGCATATTTTGCCGGAAACGGGTGGAAAGTTTCGCCGCCACGGTGTATATTATATGCTCCAAATATTTTTGGAGCAACCGCAACCGTGCACAACAATGCACAAGGAGACAATCATGAGAAAAGTCCTCATTCCTACCAAACTTGACAAGGTCGTCGAGAAGATTTTGAGCGAACACGGCTTCACCGTGGTCCAAAACCCGGACGTCCAGCTGTCCGACCTGGCCGCCGAAAACGCAGATGCGTCCGCGATCATCGTCCGCAGCGAGAAAGTCACTCCCGAGATCATGGACGGATTGAAGGACCTGAAGCTGGTCGTCCGCGCAGGGGCAGGATTCGACAACATCGACATCCGCCACGCCCGCAAGCTCGGCATCGACGTGATGAACACCCCGGGCGCGAATTCCAACGCCGTCGCGGAAGAAGTGATCGCGCTGATCCTGGCCGCCTACCGCAAGCTCGTCCCCGCCGACCAGTCCACCCGCGCCGGCAAGTGGGAGAAGAAGAGCTTCATGGGCCGCGAGCTCACCGGCAAGACCGTCGGCATCCTCGGCCTCGGCAACATCGGCCGCCTGCTCATCAAGCGCCTGTCCGGGTTTGAAGTGAAAATCCTCGCCTACGACCCCGTGCTCTCCCCGGAACTTGCCGACCGCCTCGGCGCCACGCTCTGCTCCGTCGAAGACGTCTTCGCGCAGTCCGACATCGTGTCCCTGCACATCCCTGAAAACGACAAGACCCGCGGCATGGTCAACGCAAAGCTGCTCGGCCTCATGAAGAAAGGCGCAATGCTCGTGAACTGCGCCCGCGCCGGCATCGTCGATGAGGAAGCCATCCGCGCCGCCAAGCAGGAAAAGGACCTCATCTTCTGCAACGACGTCTACGCGAAAGACGCGGCGGGCGACAAGTCCGTGGCCGACATCGCCGACATCATGCTGCCGCACCTCGGCGCCAGCACGAAGGAAGCCAACTTCCTCGCCGCCAAGCGCGCCGCCGACCAGACCGTGGCGTACTTCGAGGACGGCGTGACCGCCTGCGTCGTGAACAAAGGCGTGCCGGACGGACTCGATGCAAACTACCAGAAGCTTGCCTCCGTGCTCGCCGGACTCGGCGCCGCCGCCCTGAACGGTCGCGCCATCTCCCAGATCGAGCTCAGCTGCTACGGCAAGCTCCATCCGTTCTCCAAGTGGATGATCGCCCCGGTCACCGCCGCCATCTGCCCGCAGTTCGATGCGTTCAGCGGCGCCGACGAGGCGCTGAAGATCCTCGAATCCCGCGGCATCCAGTTCACCATGCGCGAAGTGGACGAGAGCAAGCACTACGGCGAGGCGATCACGCTCGACTTCATCGCCGGGTCCGACCGCATCTCCATCCGCGGCACCATCGCCGAAGGCCGCCTCATGGTCTCCCGCATCAACTCGTTCGACGGCATCTACATCCATCCTGCGGGCAACTACCTCTTCGTCGAATATGAAGACGCCCCCGGCATCATCGGCAAGATCACCGGACTCCTCGGGCAGAACAACATCAACATCACCGACGTCCGCGCTCCGCACAGCCTCGAGAACTCCCATTCGATCCTCGCGGTCAACGCCGAGCAAGCCGTTCCCGCCGAACTCGTCAAGGAGATCGCCAAGGCCGTCAACGCGTTCAACGCTTTCACGTTCGACTGCTGATGAGCGGAACGCTCTGCGTCATTGCACTCGGCGGAAACCTCGGAAACGTCCCCGAAGCCTTCCGCCGGGCCTGCTTGTCGCTTTCCGACGCCGGATTCCGAATCCGGCGTTTTTCATCTCTTCTCAGGACCGCGCCCGTCGGATGCGAACCGGGCGCACCGGAGTTCACGAACGCCGCCGTTTCCGGGCACTGGAGCGGCACGCCGTCCGAATTGCTCCGCCTCTGCCGGAAAATCGAGGAGGACAACGGCCGCCCGAATGACCACGCCTACCATGTGTCGCGGACGCTTGACCTCGACATCATCCTGTTCGGCCGCGAAACCGTCGACCTGCCGGACTTGAACGTCCCGCATCCCGAGGCGCTGCGGCGCGATTTCGTAATGATCCCCTTGCGGGAGATCGAACCTGAGCTCGCCGACTGGCTGGCGGAACAGGCGGATCCCCGTAAACCGGCCACTTGATTCCCTGCGCCGACGGTCATGCGCCGCGCCGGCATGCGCGCGCATCGCATTCTTTTTTGCCGAAAAAGCTTCTTTTTTCGGGGATTGTTCTTGCAAATATCATATTTCTCTATATATTATAGTGATAAGTTTTTTCACGAACAAAGCAGGCGGCGCCGGTGTGTTGCCATTCCTGCGGAATCGCTTTTCAATCGGGATTTCTTCCTATGTCACAGTCTTCCAATCAGTCCGAACAAGACCTGAACTCCAAAACCGATGCCGCCAATGCGCCAGCCGATGCGATCACGACCAATACGCCCGCCACGGGCGGCACCGCCACGGACGAAAACAAAAACGACAATCTGGCTTTCACAAATCCCGACGAATACAAGCACAAGCACGGCGAACACAAGCACAGCGAACACAAGCACCACCATCACCATCATCACCATCACCACCGGCATTTCCATCTCTTCAACCTCAGCATATCGGGCATCCGCGACAACCTGAAGCTCCTCTTCAAGTCCATCTACACGTACCCCTACATGCTGCTGGCGCTTTCCCTCATCATCCTTTTCCTCATGTCCTCCGGGGTGATCCTCTCGCAGCTCGCCGCGCACAAGGGCGCGTTCTCCACGGCGGAGAATTACTACCGCTGGCAGGAATTCATCACCATGCACAAGGCGCTCCTGATCCGCATCCCGTTCCAGTTCACGCTCGTGGTATCCGTCGGCATCCTGCTCTTCCTGATGTACCAGCAGGAACGCCACTGGCAGAGAAATGTGCTGAAACTGCTCCCCGCGCTCATCGCGGCAGCTGTCTTTTCCATTCCGATGGATAGAGGTCGACCCCAGGAGGAATTCGCACGCAGCGCCTGCCGGGACTGCCTGCACCAGTATCACGTCATCTGCATTGAGCTCGCCGACATCAATGACGGCGCGTTCCCGAATGAACTCCCGGACAAGCCGTCCTCGGCGGCAAAATACGGCGCGGACCATTTCATCTATCACGGCTCGGGCAGAACAGCCAAAGAAGAGGCGTTCATTCTGCTTGAGGACAAGGAAAACAACCACATCGCCGATTACCGTTACGCCATCCGCAGCGACGGCGTGATGCTGGTCTCCAAGTACGGCGGCCTGTACGAGGAATACAAGGGCAAAAGCCAGGCTGCCGCGGCTCAGAAGTGACGACTCTGATCCTTTTGGTCCTGCTCGCGGGGCTGTTCGTCTCCGCCAGCCGTCAGGCAAGCAGGCTTGACGTCTCCCAACGCATGGAACGGTTCTCCCATGGGCTGGACCGCTTCCTGCTGTTCGTTCCCTTGCTGGGTGCGGCGGTTTTCGCCGTGCTATTCCTGTTCGTCCTGAAAGGGCGGCTTTACGAACGCCTGTGCCATGCGGAGCTTGTGCTCGCGCTGTGGCTTTACGCCGCCCGGTTCTACTGGATGCTGATTTCCTTTTTCAAGCACAAACGAATCCTCGCGCTCTCAATCATCGGCATGTTCGCATCCGCGCCGATGGCGATCGTCCTGACGCCGCTGGACCGGTATGTCGACCTGCTTCATTCTTTCATGGGACCGGCGTCTGTCCTGCCCGGAGCCGTTCTGCTGGCGTTCTTCTATGCCGAGGCGTTTCTCCGCTTGCGCAAAAACGGAAAACGCGGATAAACAAGCCCCGCTTCGGAACAGCAGCCGTTTTTCCGCTCTTTTCGGCGGAATCGCGGTTGAAAACGCGGTCCCGGCATGTATATTAGCTGATGAACGCATGCGGGCTCAGGGCCCGCACCATGCCGGAACAATCATCTTTTTCACATAAAACCTCCACGACCATGAAGCTGAAAACAATGTTGAAAACACTCCTCTGCTGTGCCGGAATGGCCGCGCCATTCGCCACCGCCTGCGCCGCAACTCCGGGCCCGCATCAATTCGAGGCGGGAAATGGCGCTTTCCTGCTCGACGGCAAGCCGTTCCTGATCCGGGCGGGCGAGCTGCACTACGCCCGCATCCCGCGCGAATACTGGGACCATCGCATCAAGATGACCAAGGCGCTCGGCATGAACACGATCTGCATGTACCTCTTCTGGAACTACCACGAGCCGGAGCAGGACCAGTTCGATTTCGAGGGGGAAAAGGATTTCGTCGAGTTCGTGAAGCTGATCCGGGAGAACGGCATGTACTGCATCCTGCGCCCGGGGCCGTACTCCTGCGCCGAGTGGGAGATGGGCGGACTGCCGTGGTGGCTGCTGAAAAAGGACGATTTGCAAATCCGCACGTTCAAGGACGAGCTTTTCAAGACGCAGGCGAAGGAATGGCTGACCGAAGTCGGCAAGCGCCTCGCGCCGTATCAGATCCAGAACGGCGGCCCGATCATCCTGGTACAGGTGGAGAACGAATACGCGTGCTTCGGGAACGACAGCAGCTACATGGAGGGCATCCGCGACACGCTCCGCGAGGCCGGATTCGACAAGGTCACGCTCATGCGCTGCGACTGGGGCTCCAATTTCGACGCTTACAAGGTCGACGGCGTGACGCCGTGCATCAACTTCGGCGCGGGCTCCAACGTCGACCGCGAATTCGACAAGCTGAAGCGTGAACGCCCCGATGCTCCGCTCATGTGCAGCGAATACTGGACCGGCTGGTTCGACCACTGGGGCAAGCCGCATGAGACGCGCGGCGTGGAGAGCTTTATCGGCAGCCTGAAGGACATGCTGGACCGCAACATCTCGTTCAGCCTGTACATGGCGCACGGCGGGACCACGTTCGCCCACTGGGGCGGAGCCAATTCCCCGCCGTACTCGTCCATGGTGGCGTCCTACGACTACAACGCGCCGATCACCGAGGCGGGCTGGACCACGGACAAATTCTTCGCCGTGCGCAATCTGCTGAAAAACTACATGAACGACGGCGAAACGCTCGCGGACGTCCCGGCACGGAATCCGGTCATGGAGCTCCCGGACCAGACGGTCGGAAACGGCGTGCCGCTGCTCGCATTATCCTCGAATCTGGAGGATCTCGGACGGAAGGATATCCAATCGAACTTCCTCATGACCATGGAGCACTGCGACCTCGGCTACGGCATGATCCTGTACAGAACGAGGCTCGCGCCCAGCGAGTCCGGGCTGAAACTGAGAATAACCGAGGTCCATGATCTCGCTCACATCTATGTCGACGGCAAGCCGCTGGACAAAACGCTGGACCGGAGACTGAACCAGGACACCGTGCAGCTGCCGGAATTCGATAAGACCGTCAATCTCGACATTCTGGTGGAGAATAATGGTCGCGTGAACTACGGCGAGGCGATCATGGACCGCAAGGGCATCACGAAGACGGTCGAACTCCTCGACGCCTCGGGCAGGGTCGTCCTGGAACTCTCGGGCGATCACGGCGGAAGTATTTTCCGGTGGCAGATCTTCACGCTCCCGTACGACTACGAGTTCATGAAAGCCGCCGCGAAACGGGGATCACACCGAACCGCCAGCTCGATCGTGGAGGGCGGCCCCGTGCTGTACACCGTGACAGTAAACGTACCGGAACCCGGCGACACGTTCCTCGACATGTCGAAGTTCGGCAAGGGCATGGTCTGGGTGAACGGACACAACCTCGGCCGTTACTGGAAGATCGGGCCGCAGCAGACGCTGTACGTGCCCGGCTGCTGGCTGAAGAAGGGCGAGAACGAGGTCCTCATCCTCGACACCATGCCCACGGACACGCCCGAATTCCGCGGCGTGAAGGAGCCCGTCCTCGACCGGATCCAGTCCGATCTCTCGCTCAAGCACCGCAAGCCCGGCCAGGAGCTCGACCTCTCCGGCGAAACGCCCGCGATCCGGGGCACGCTCCCGAACGCCGAAGGCTGGCAGGTCGTCAAGTTCGACAAGCCGGCCACGGGGCGTTATCTCTGCCTCGAAGCGCTCAGCGAACAGGGCGGAAGCCGGACCATGACGTCCGCCGCCGAGCTCGTCGCATTCGACGCCGACGGCAAGGACATCAGCCGCCTCAAATGGACCATCGTGTACGCGGACAGCGAGGAGACCGACCGCGAAAACAACAGCGCGGAGAACCTGATCGACCAGCAGGAATCGACGTTCTGGCACTCCGAATGGAGCAGCCGTTCCACAAATCTGCCGCACCAGGTCGTGATCGACATGGGCGAATCGCACAGCATCGGCGGATTCCGCATCCTGCCGCGCACCGACCGCAATTCCAACGGACGCATCAAGGACTTCCGCTTCTTCGTGAAGGAAACGCCTTTCAAGTTCTGACCATGGATGGCAAGAAGCGCGCAAAAAACAACCGTACGATCGTGCTCGACGACGCCCGGAAAGAAATTCTGACGCGGGAGCTCGCCCCTGCCCCGGAAGCCGCCCTTTCCCCGGAAGCCGTCGCAAACCGTGTGTTCCTCGGCGACTGCACGGAGATCATGCCGCGTCTGCCGGAGGGATTCGCAGCGATGGCGCTGCTCGACCCGCCGTACAACCTCACGAAGACCTACAACGGCGCCACATTCCGGAGCCGTTCCGAGGATGCCTACCGCGACTATCTCGCGTCCTGGATGCCGCTGGTGAAGCGCCTGGTCCGGCCCGGCGGCGCGGTGTACCTGTGCTGCGACTGGAAATGCACCGCCGCATGCTTTGAAATATTGCGCCAGCACTTCATCGTGCGGAACCGCATCACGTGGCAGCGGGAAAAGGGCCGCGCCTCGGAAACGAACTGGAAAAACGCCTGCGAGGATATCTGGTACGCGGTCGCACCGCCGGAAGACGCGGCGGTCTTCCACGCCGACGCCGTGCGCATGAAACGGAAAGTCATCGCACCGTACCGCGAGGGCGGCCGCCCCAAGGACTGGTCCGAGGAGGACGGCGGGAAATTCCGCCTCACGGGCGCCTCGAATTTCTGGGACGACATCTCCGTGCCGTTCTGGTCGATGCCGGAAAACACCGACCACCCGGCGCAGAAACCCGAAAAGCTGATCGCGAAGCTCATCCTCGCCTCAACCAGTCCCGGCGACCTCGTGTTCGATCCGTTCTCCGGCAGCGGCACGACCGCGGTCACGGCGAAGAAGCTCGGGCGGAATTTCACCGCCATCGAACGGGATCGCGACTACTGCTGCCTCGCGCTCGAACGCCTGCACCGGGCGGAAACGGACAAGACGATCCAGGGATACGAGGACGGCGTCTTCTGGGAGAGGAACACGCGAGGAGGCGAACGCCTCCACTGAAGTAGTGTTTGGCTGCGCTCAAACACAGGAACAGATCAAAAGCGAGGCTGACTGTCCGAGGTCAGGTCACGTACGGTAAAGACACCGTCAGAGAACGTGATCTCGCGCAGGATGTCCTTTTTCGTGAGCGAGCCGACAACCAGCTCGCCAAATCCGCGCGCGTCAAGCCGCTGGAATGGCACATGGATGTGTCCGGCCACGGAGAGCGCGATCTTTCCCCCGTTCAGCAGGGATTCGGCTCGCTTCCAGCCGATCAGGCGGTGCCGGAATGAGCTCAGCTTGTCATTCCCGCGCAGGGGGAAATGCCCAACGCAGACCAGCGGACGCGGATCGTCTTTCGCCGCCTCGTTTTCCAGGAACGCCGCAGTCTCCGGCGTCATTTCCCCGCAGGAAAGCACGGGATTGAACGGGCGCGCGCAGTCGATCACGGCGAAACGCAGTTCGGGCGTTTCATAGACACCGGGAAGCGTCATCGGACAGTGTTTTGTGAGCTCGGCACGGAAGCGCTCGAATGCTTCACAGCAGGCGCGGTCGCGCACGTAGCGGTCGTGGTTGCCGGGGCTGTAGAGGATCGGGATGCCGGAGTCGACCAGCGGGCGCAAGTGGTCCAGCGCAGCGTCGAACTCGTGCGGATCGGACGTGCTCACGGCATCGCCGGTGAAGATCACGAGGTCGGGCCGCAGGGAATCCAGGATGGCATGGACGGCGGCGGGGATGCGTTCCATGCGGTAACTGCCGCCGCGGCAGAACGTCGAGTTCAGGAGTCCGAAGAGACGTTTGTCCAGCAGAGCGCGCGGCGAGAAGACCGCGTGCTCATGGATGTCGGAAAACAGGACGAACTTCATGCCGGGTTTGCGGTCAGGGTTTGGCTTTCATGTCTTTGACGCCCTGATAGAAAGCGAGCGTCTGTTTCGCCTCGGGCAGGAATTCCGTGCCGGCGAAGAGCTCCACGGCGCGCTTCTGGTCCGCGATGGCGACATCAATGTCCAGCGTGACATATGCGGCGCGTGCGGAAAATTCGCAGGAAAACGCCTCGCTCGAACCGCCTGTGCCGGCAAACGCCTTTTTCACCGCGGCTGCGGCAGGGACGACCTCCTGAACAGGAAGCCAGCCGAACGGCGCCTGCTCGAACGCATAGGCAAGCAGACGGGACAGCGCGGTCGGGGACGCGGCGAAATCATGGAACGCGGCGGCGAGGTCGGCGGAGAACTTCTCCATCTCTCCAGTGCGTTCGTAATAGCCGAGCAGGAGCAGGCGCACGTCCACGTTGTCTTTCACCTTTGCGGCGATTGCCTGCACGACGGCATTGTTCTCCCGGATGCGCCCGGTGCTCTCGAAGACGAAGAGCTTTGCCTGAATCGCGATCTGGTCGTCGGGCCGTAGCGCCAGGATCTTGTCCGCGTTGGAGATGATGACCGAGGAAAGCCCGGTCTGGATCGCGTTCTGGAGGTCCTTGTGCATGAGTTCCAGTTTCAGCTGGGAATCGAAGCTGAACTTGCCGGACTGAAGGTCGCGGATCACGTTCTCAAGTTCCTGCGGGACGCCTTTCCAGACGATCTTGCCGCCATCCACCACGAGTGCGAACGGCACGATGACCTCGGTGCCCGCGAACTCGGGATAGACCGCGCCCGCGTCGTCGCCGTAGACAGGCATGCGGAACTTCGAAAGCTCCAGCGCGGCGGTGCGCGTCTTGTTCATGCGGGAGATGGCATAGAACGAGGCGGGCTTGGACTTGTTTTCCAGCGCCTGCTCGTAGATGGAATCGACCATGCGGAGGATATCTTTCGTGCCCGGCAGCGCGGGATCGAAGAAGAGGTAAACCTGAAGCGGGGCGGCGGTCTTCGGCGGGTTCCCGGCGACGAGGGAGAGCTTGCCGATGTCCTTGGCGGGCGTCACGATGCCGCCGACCTCCGCCGCGGAAAGAAATGGCGCCGCCGTGAGCGCAAGACCGGCGAGAAAAGACAACAGAACGTGTTTCATACGATGGATCCCCTTTCTTCTGATTCGGTAACGGGTTTGGATTCCGCTTCCTGGGCTGCCGCATGCACAGTCTGCGCGTCCTGCGCCGGATTCGGATTTCCGTTTTCCCCGCGGCGTCCTCCGCGGCGACCTCCGCGGCGGCGTTTCTTCGGCGCGCCGGAGGAACGGACGGGAAGCGGGCAGCCGTCCTCGAAATCGGGGATGTGCCATGCGGCGATGTTCTGGATGATGGCGAATTCGCGCGCACCGGGATAGCCCTTGCGGTCGGCGAAGGAATGCAGCCTGCGGTGGAACATGAAGCGCGGCTGCATGAGCAGGTTGTTGACGGCGTCCGCCGTGGTGCGATGGGTCAGGACCAGCGGATTGATCAGCCGCAGGATGATGTGGCGCAGGTCGGATTCGACGCCGAGGTAGTGTTCCCAGAGGCCGCCGGGGCTGTCGTGGCCGCCGATCTCGAGTTCGGCGAACGGCAGGGCGAGCATGGCGACCGCGGTGGAGAGACTGGCGCGGAAGATCCCGGCGCGGATGCGTTCGCCGCGGAGTTCCAGCAGCCGGAGCGCGTAATCCATCTGCGGCGTGCCGAACTCGGGATCGAGGTTGGGCAGGAAATACTTCAGGAAGCCGTACTTATGGAACGCTTTCAGGATCTCGCCCGTGTAGGAGTTCCGCAGGATCTTTTCGAGTTCGAGCGACAGGCGCGACGGCGAGGCGTGGCAGATGAGCTCCAGCGAAGCCCGCACCGCGCGGCCCGTCTCCGGCTCCATCGCGAATCCGTACTGGCCGACCAGCTTGATGGCGCGGAGCACGCGGACCGGGTCCTCCTCGAACCGCAGGGCGGGGTCGCCGATGGTACGCACGATCCCGGCGCGCAGGTCGCTCACGCCGAGCCCGGTGTGGTCCACGAGGCGGTCGTCGATGGGGTCGTAGAAGATGGCGTTCACGGTGAAGTCGCGGCGGAACGCGTCGTCGCGGGACGTGCCGAACGCGTTGTCGTGGAAGATCATGTTTTCGGGGGCGTTCTCGCAGCGTTTCGGGCGGTCAGCCTGCTCCTCCTGTTCCGGGCGCTTGCGGAACGTGCTGATCTCGGTGATGTCGCGGCCGCGGATGAGATGGACCAGGCGGAACCGTTTGCCGATGATGAGCGTGTGGCGGTCGCGGAAGACGCGGCGGACTTCCTCCGGCGTGGCCGAGGTGGAGACGTCGTAGTCTTTCGGAATGCGGTCGAGCAGGATGTCGCGGACTGCGCCGCCGACGAGATAGGTTTCGAATCCGGCGGAACGGAGCCGCCCGATGACGTCGATGATGTAGGGGTCGATTTTGTTTTTCAGGAACTTGGGCATGCGATATTACGGGGGGATTTACCGGGAGATCGGGGAGAAGTGTTTCTGGAGGATGGTGTCGACGCCGTCGAGGGACGGATCGCGGTCCGGGTAGTCGGCGTTGAAATGGAGTCCGCGGCTTTCCTTGCGGCTCATAGCGGAGTCGATGATGAGCTCTGCCACAGTGGCGAGGTTGCGGAGTTCGATCAGGTCTTTCGTGAGGTGGAAATCCCAGTAGTACTTGTCGATTTCGCGGCGGATGTTCACGATGCGCGTCTTGGCGCGTTCGAGGCGTTTGTTGGTGCGGTAGATGCCGACGTAGTCCCACATGAACCTGCGGATCTCCTCCCAGTTGTGGGAGATCACGACCTGTTCGTCGGAAGACGTGGCATCGCCGCTGGACCACGGCGGAGCCTTGCGGTTGTCGAGGCCCTTGCGGAGATCGTCGAGGCACGCCATGATGTGCTCGGCGGCGTTCGCGGGGACCACGAGCGCCTCGAGGAGACTGTTGCTGGCAAGGCGGTTCGCGCCGTGGAGCCCGGTGCAGGCTGTCTCGCCGACGGCATAGAGGCCGGGGATGCCGGTGTAGCCGTTCACGTCCGTCTTCACGCCGCCGCAGCTGAAATGGGCGGCTGGGACCACGGGGATGAGGTCGCGCGACATGTCCACGCCCGCCTCCAGGCACTTGGCGAAGATGTTCGGGAAACGGCGCTGGAGAAAATCGCGGTCGTGGCAGCGCATGTCGAGCCACGCGCAGGACTGGCCGGACCGTTTGAGCTCGTTGTCGATGGCGCGTGCCACGACGTCGCGCGGCGCCAGGCTCTTCATCGGGTGGTAGTCCTGCATGAATTCGACGGGCTCGCCGCCGTCGCGGGAGATCTTCAGCACGCCGCCCTCGCCGCGGAGCGCCTCGCTGATGAGGAACGACCGCACTTTCGGATGGAAGAGGATGGTCGGGTGGAACTGGTAGAACTCCATGTTCGCGATCTGGGCGAACGCGCGGTAGCCCATGGCGACGCCCGCGCCGCAGGCGACGTCCGGGTTGCTGGTGTACAGGTAGACCTTGCCGCAGCCGCCGGTGGCGAGCGTGGTGGAGAGCGCGGTGATGGCGACGACGGCGTTCTCGCGGCTGTCCAGCGCATAGGCGCCGATGCAGCGGTTTTCGCCCATCCAGCCCATGTGCCACGTGCTGATGAGGTCGATCGCCACATGGTATTCCAGCACGTGGATGTCCGGGTTGGCGCGGCAGGCGGCGATGAGGGAACGTTCGACCTCCTCGCCTGTGATGTCGCCGGCGTGGAGGATGCGGCGCTTGTGGTGACCGCCCTCGCGTCCCAGATCGAAGTCGCTGTGTCCGGCCTCGGCGGGCTCCTTGCCCATTTCCTCGCGCGTGGTGAAGTGCGTGCCGATGTCGTTGATGAGCCAGTTGATGCGTTCCGGGCCGCGCCGGACGATGTCCATGACTGCCTGCGGGCTGCACAGGTGCGCCCCGGCTTCGAGCGTGTCGGCGAGGTGTTCCTCGAACGTGTCGCCGACGTCCGTCACGCACGCGATGCCGCCCTGCGCCATTTTCGAGTTGCAGTCGTCGATGGAGCTTTTCGTTATGATGCCGATGGAGCCGGCATGATGTTCAGCGAGCATGAGGGCGGTGGAAAGCCCCGCCAGACCGCTGCCGATGACCAGATGGTCGAAATAACATTCTTTGGCTGTCTGCATTTTTTTCGTCCAAAATCACAAAAGCGATTTTTAATTTCAACAAACATGATGTAAATTACACCGTCAAACAGTTTTTTTCCACACAAACTTTAAATAAAAAGGCGATTTTTTATGAAAGAAAGCCGTTTTTCGATATTTTTCCGTCCTTTCCGGCCGGACAGGGCGACTCCAGAGGAACTGGCGTTCCGCGTGTCGTGGCGGCGGACCGTGCGCGATCTGATCGTGCTGGCGCTGACCGGCGCGGCGCTGACCACGGCGTTTCCGGGTGTCGGATTCCAGCCCGCGGCATGGGTCTGCATCGCCCCGCTGCTGTGGCTGTGTTTCGACGTATCCAAGCGCCGCGCGTTCGCCTACGGCATGACGTGGGGCTATTTCTGGAGCCTGACGAGCACATTTTTCCTGCGGGAAATCAGCATCGTGATCCCGTTCGTCTTCGGCGCGGTGCTGGGCGTGTTCTGCGCGTTCTGGGCGATGCTGATCCCGGTCGTGTGCCGGAACCTGCTGGTCCCGCCCGAAGTCCGCGTCCGGGGAGCAGAGGCGGTCGCCGCCTATCCGCGTTTCGCCGTGCGCGACGAGATCCTGGCGATGTTCACGCTGGCGGCATGGTGGGTGATTCTGGAGTGGATCCGGTCCTGGATCTTCACGGGATTCCCGTGGAACCTGCTGGCGGCGACGCAGTGGCGGAACATCAACCTGATCCAGATCTGCGAATACACGGGCATCTACGGCCTGAGCTTCCTCGTCATTCTCGTGAACATCGCGATCTTCTTCACGGCAAAGGACATGCTGACGGCGGTCCGCGGGGCGAAATACCGCCGTCCCTGGGCGCTCTACCTCGCCCTGGCGATCGTCGCGGCGGCGGCTTGCTCCAGTTTCGGCGTCTGGAAGAAATACAACCTGATCTATGCGCCGGAGAACGTGACGGAATACGCGGTCGGTGTGGTGCAGCCGGATCTTTCGCAGCGGCGCGCCGGAGGCGAGGAAAGCACGCGCGAAGCCCTCGACGTGTGCGCCGGGCTGTCCGAGGGCCTGATCGCCGACAAAAAGGCCGCGGAGGGCATTCTCGCGGATTACGACGGCGTGACCGTCTCGCCCGCCCCGCTCCAGCTGATCGTCTGGCCGGAGACCGCCGTCCCGACCGCCTACTACAGCCCCGATATGGTCTGGGCGGACGAAGAGTCGCAAAGGACTGGAAAACAAGTCAGGCCGGCCGCCGGCCGCGACGTCATCGGCACGGAATACCGGAGCCGCGTCCGCCGCATGGTCCGCGAGAGCAAAACGCCGTTCCTGATCGGGACCCTGACCTACGAAAACATTCGTTCCGGCACCGAATACGACGCCTACAACTCCGCGCTCCTGCTGAAGGAATTCCCCCTGACCGGCGGAAACATCCGCTACAACGCGGACATGGCGGGCCGTTACGACAAAGTCCACATCGTGCCGTTCGGCGAGTTCATCCCGCTGAACGACACGTTCCCGATCATCGGCGAGCTGGTGGGAATGGGGCGGAACCTCACACCGGGCAAGGCGTTCCGTCCGGTCGACCTGTCACAGGACGTGCGCGCCGGCGTCATGATCTGCTACGAGGACGTGTTCGCCTACGTGACGCGTGAACTGGCGCGGAACGGCGCGAACTTCCTGCTGGTCATCACAAACGACGCGTGGTATCCGACGAGCACTGAGCCGGAACAGCATTACGCGAACGCCGTCCTGCGCACGGTCGAAACGCGCCTGCCCATGCTCCGCTGCGGCAATTCCAACTACAGCGTGCTGATCGACCAGTTCGGGCGGACCGTGGACAGCGTGACGAAGCGGATCAATCCGGAAACGGGAGCGTTCGAGCTGACGCCGTGGGAACAGAAGTCCGCCGCGGCGGTCATGACAGTCAGGGTGCCGAAACATTACACGCCGACGTTCTACGTGAAATACGGCAACGTCTTCGTGATGCTGCTTTGGGTGATCTTCGCCGGAGGCATGGCGATGGCGATGCGGAACATCTGGCTCTTCCGAAAGCTCGCGGAGAAGCCCGCGGCGTAAACTCAGCATCAGAGCAGAGCTTCCGCGTCACGGAGGGCCTGTTCCGGTGACTTGAATTGAATGGCGTTCCAACCGAATTCGCGGGCGTGTTCGATGATCTCAATGCGGTCGTCGAAGAAGACAAGCGGTCGACCGTAGCGGCGTTCGAACGCCTCAAACATGGCATAGCCGTCGAGCTTGAACGCCCCGGCCTCGAAACTGTAGATGCCGCCCGAAACAAGATGCACGAATCCGCAATACTTGAAGACCTGTTCCAGATGGATCGGGGAGATGTCGGACATGAACGAAAACCTCACGCCGCGAGCGGCAAGCGCCCGGACAGTATCCAACATGCCAGGCATCGGTTCGCGCACGCCGCAGCGCCAGCCGTCCAGAAGCTCCTCACGCGTGTGGCGGTGTCCGGTGAGCGCGTCGAGGCGGTCCAGAAACTCCGGGACCGTGCAACGTCCGGTCTCCATTGCGGCGCCATGTTCCCACAGCCGCGCCACGGCGGCGGAATCGGACGGATCGGTGTCCAGGCGGCGGTACATCTCGTCGAAATTCAGCTTCATGCTGACATTCCCGATGTCGAGCGCGACGACAGGTTCCTGGAAACGTGTTTTCATGCCGGAAATGCTCATGCAGCGCTCTCCCCGGCTATCTTGACGGTCAGGAGTTCCAGCGCGATCCGGGCGTTGCCGCTCGAGGAGACGATGGCGCGGTTTGCCTCCACCAGCGCGCGGAACGCCAGGACAAGTTCGCGGTCCGTGAAGCGGCGTGCGTTCTCCCACGCCTTGTATGCGCGGAACGGATGCAGGGAAAAAAGCGGGGACTTGACCGGGGGCGGCGACTGCTTGTAGCGTTCGTTCATGCGGTAGAAGTAATCGGACGACGCATCCTCGGGGATCCCGAGCTTGAGCCCTTCGCATTTGACCGTGGCGAGGTTGCGGAACTCGCTCATGACCGAGTAGATCAGCACGATCTCCGGCTTGGACGCGCCGCGGTCCTGTTCCAGATGCTCCATGATGTTCGGGATCAGCTCCAGCGCCTTGCGGGAATTGCGCTCCACGAGCGCGGACGAGAACTCCCATGCGAGCGTTTCCGTCGCGCGGCTGCACACTTCGCGGCAGTCGGCGAGCGTCACGACCGGATTGGATCCCGCGTAGGTTAGGAGCTTTTCGATCTCGGTGCCGAGGCGCGCCTCGTCCGCGCCGATGGTCTCGGCGAGGAACGATGCCGCGGCGTCCTCGATGCGCTTTCCACGGTCCATCCCGATGGACTGGATACGGCGGATGAGCATCCGCGCGAACCCTTTCGTCTTCGGATCGGCTTTTTCGAACCATTCGAGCTTGCCGCCGGAACTGTCACACACGGCGACGGCAGTCTTGTAGAACGCCTTGCGGCGGTCGAGGCCGGGGCCGTCGATGACAAGCGTGATATCCGCGGGGATGCCGTCCTGGAGGAATGCCGCCAGGCGGTCGATGCGCGATGGCTTCTTCTTGGTCGTGGGCTCGGAAAATGCCTCGTCGAACTTGATGAAATGCTTGAGCCAGACGATCTTCTCGCTGGAAAAGAACGCCGGGGAATCAAGGGAAAGCAGAAGCTTGTCGAGGACCTGGGGCGCTTTCTCGTTGTCCGAATCGCCGCGAATGATCTCCAGCGACGGATTGTCGTCCGGCGGATCGCCGCAGAGGGCGCGCATCATCTCGTTCGCGCGCTCCTTGACCGCGTAATCCTCGTTGCCGGAAATGAGGTAGAAAGCGCCCATTGTGCTCAGTCGATCCCGGGGATAAACGTTTCCTTGCCGGTGAGCGAGGCGATCGTCTCCACGATCAGCGCCACGGCGGACTCCACGTCGCGCAGGTCGCAGATTTCGGCAGGCGTGTGCATGTAGCGGTTCGGGATGCTGATGAGGGCGGTGGCAACGCCGCCGCGGGTCATCTGGATGGCCGCGGTGTCGGTGCCGCCCGTGGCGCGGTGCCCGGTGGTCATCTGGTACGGTATCTTCTTCTTCGCGGCGGCTTTCAGGATGCGGTTGAGGAGCGGCGGATTGTTGTCCGCGTTGCGCTGGAGTTCCGCGCCGCCGCCGAGCTTGATGTCGCCGAGGAGTTCGGGCTTGATGCCGGGCACGTCCGTGGCGAAGCCGACGTCGACCGCGATGGCGGCGTTCGGATTCACGCCGAAAGCCCCGGTGATGGCGCCGCGGAGGCCGAGTTCCTCCTGCACAGTGCCGACGCAGGCGACGCCGACCTTGATCTTGCGTTTGGAGAGCTGGCGGAACGCCTCGGCGATGACGAACGCGCCGATCTTGTCGTCCAGGCTCTTCGAATGGATGCAGGTGTCGCTGAGCATCTCGAAATTGCGGGAGAATGCGACCGGATCGCCGACCTGGACGAGCTTCTCAGCAGCTTCCTGGTCTGCCGCGCCAATGTCGATCCAGAGGTCTTCGATCTTCGGGACGGCTTTGCGTTCGTCCGGGGTCTGGAGATGGATCGGCTTGCGTCCGATCACGCCGGGGATGTGGCCTTTTTCCGTGAGGATTTCCACGCCGGTGCCGGGGAGCGTGAGCGGGTCGATGCCGCCGACGGGACGGAACGAGACGAGGCCCTGCGGCATGATGCTGACGACCTGGAACCCGATCTCGTCGTAGTGGCCGGAGAGCATGAACTGGAACTTGGCGTCGGGATTGAGGCGCGCGATGGTGTTGCCAAGCACGTCCGTGCGGATGTCGTGGGCGAACGGCTTGAGATAGTCGCGGTAGACTTTTGCCTGCTCGAACTCGAACCCGGAGGGGCCGCAGGTCATCAGGAGTTCTTCGAGAAACTTTTTCGCTTTTGCGTCGATCATAGTTTGGTATCTCCAAAAAAAGTGGGGTTGATTGTGCCGGGATCCGGGACCGTACGGGGTCATTCCCCGTCCAGGGGCTCGCCGAGCTCGGAGTATTCGCGCAGCTTGCCTTCGGGGTGCCCGTCGCGGAAGAAACATTCGTTGGCGATCATGCCGTTCGGATGGAAATTGCGGGTCAGGCCGTGCAGGACAGTCTCGCCCCGGTCGTTGATCTTGAACTCATGATACCGCTTGAAGCCACCGCCGTCGGAGAAGCGCTCGGTCTGCGTCTCGACGCCTGCCTCAGCCGCCAGTTCCTTGAATATCTCTCCGGCGCGGGTGAAATCATTCTTCAGCATGCAGGTGCGGAGTTCACCCGCAATGGGAAGCGCCTGTGTCGGAGGCAGGTCGAGCGCGAGGAACGCCGCACGGTTCACGACGTCGGCGGTGCCGGTGCCGCTGCCGGACCCGTCATCGTTCTGGAAGAAGAAAAAGCCCAAGAACAGCACCGAGGACGGATTTTCGCCCAGGTATTTTCCGAAAAGCCGCTCCATCGGGGAATCTTTCACCGTGATCTGCCGGCGGTTCCCGGAAGCGTCCACGATCTGTTCGAGGCACGTGCCGTCCACGATGTAGCCGCGCTGAAACCGCGCCGGCGTGACCGAGGAACAGGCGGAAACGAGCAGGGCAAACAAAAGCGCAGCGAGCGCGGTCAAATGTCGGAACATGGCAAATCCTCCGGATTCCGGGATATTTTTCTTATTAAGAGCAATATACCACAAAAGACGGAATTTTCAAGCGGAAAAGGGCGGTCCCGGGAAAAAGAATGGACCCGGACTTATCTGGAAGAAGCCGGAGCGCGCCAGTAGCTGTTGAAAATCGTCCGCAGGGACGTCCGCTGGGCATTGTTCTCCGGTTTGAGGCAGTGCCGCATGGCAAAAAGCGCCAGGCCGGAGACTTCTTTCCTCAAAATGAGGTACAGGACCTGGTTGGAGAGCTCGGATGGCGACTCCATGCCCGCCGCCACGCCCGCCTGATACACGCCGATGCCGATGTACAGCTTCACGTTCGTCCCGCGCACCAGGTCGGACCACCAGTTCACGATCCCGGCGAACGGAGCCCTGCTGTTCGCGAATCCCCAGTTGACCTGCGGGATCACGAAGTCGATCCAGGAGTTCTTCACCCATTTCCGGACGTCAATGTACGATTGCGTGTGTGCCTCCACCCCTTTCGTCGTCGGGGAGCCGTCCGGGAACGTCTCCGAGCGGTTCGCCCAGATCCCGACGGGGCTGACCCCGAACGGGATGGAAGTCCCGTTCAGGCGGTTGAACGCGCGGACCATGCCCGATACGCTCCGGATCATCAGTTCCGTGTTGGCACGCCGCCAGTCGGCGAGCGACTGGCCTTTCCGCCCGAATTTGCGGAACGTGACGGCATCGCAGGCGTCGTCCACGCCGATCGGGTAGAAATAGTCGTCGAACACGATGCCGTCCGGCCTGTAGCGTTCCAGCACCTCGCGGACGCTGTTGACGATATGCGTTACGACCTCGGCGCGTCCGGGGTCCAGGAAGAAGAACGAAACGTTCGTTTTCCTGTTGTTCCAGCGCACCACCATTCCGGGATTGCGCCGGGCGAAATTGCCAGGGGAAAGCGTCTTGAGATACGTGGAGGCCGCTGAGACATCCACCTGACCGACGCGGTATGGGTTCATCCATGCGTAGAACTTCAGCCCGCGGCGGTGCGATTCGGCGATCATGAACGTCAGCGGGTCGAATCCGCCGTCGAGTGCCTTGCCCTCCTCTCCGGTCAGCCAGCGCGACCACGGATTGATCGAGGATTTGTAGAAAGCGTCGCAGTTCGGGCGCACCTGGAACATGATGGTGTTGAACCCCATGTCGGCAATCGTGGCGGCGAGCGAACGGAACGACGCCTGGAATTCCGCCGCCGTGGTCTGCTTGGGAAAGTCCAGGTTGTACGCGGTCGCGACCCAGATGCCGCGGAATTCGTCCGGTTTGGCCGTGTACGCCATGGGAAGCAGGATGGTGCCGCCGCCGTAATGACCGTTCATCGTGACGATGTTGCCGGAAATGTCACGCAGCGGCTTCGAGCTCACCAGGATCGGAGTCCTCAGCGTTGTGGACGCCGAAGAGGCGGCGGACGACGCCTTGGAAGAAGTGGCGGACGCGGAAGAGGCGGCGGACGTCGCCCTGGAAGAAGTGGCGGACGACGATGCAGACGTCTTGGCGGACGACGAAACCGGAGCAACCGTCTGACTCTGCGTGGCAGGCGGGGGGTCTTCCTCGGCGGGGGGCGGGATCGGATGCGGAATCGGCAGGCCGGCGGCGCGCCCGGAAAGGCACGCGCAAAGCAGCAGGCCTAGGATCAGCGCAGGCAGGAGAAACGCCCGGAGTCCGAAAACGGAAAACCGGCGGCGGTAAGGGGTCCTGCCGATGCGCTTTTCCATGCCTCACGCTCCAGGGAAAGTCCGGATGGGCTTCGGGTCCACGAAGACCGGAGGCCGCAGATAGATGAGCTCGGTGAGGGGCATGTCGCAGACGCCGGGCGGGATGGTCGCCAGGATGGAGGCGTTCACGTGCGGGGAAAGGACAACGGGAAGCGACGGATCGAAGAGCCGGACCGCCTCAAGGTCGTGCGGACTTGCAGTGAACGTATCGTAGGAACCGCGCATAGCAGCGAGCTTATCCGGCGTTTCCAGCACGCCCTGGAAGCCGTCGGGGATCCAGAAGCGGCCGTCACGCTTCAGCCCGAAGCCGAGAAGTTCGTGCTTGCGGCCATCGTAAAGGACCAGGACGCGTTCTCCGAACGGCGTTTCCCCCTCGAAGCCGCATGCGGACGGAATCCCGCGTACAGTCTGATTTTTCCCATGCGCCGCACCGAGCACGAACGCCGCCGCCACGCGCAGGGCGGTAAAGGAACCGGGTCCGGTCCCGATCGTCCATGTATCGATGTCGTCGTAATCAAGCCCGGCTTTCTCCAGCGTCTCCCCGACAAGCACGGGAAGCGAGGAGGAGTCGCGGCCCGGCAGATCGACCTGGAATGAAGCGACGGTCCGTCCGTCCGCGTCCACGACAGCGAACGACAGCTCGCTGCACGAAAAATCCAAAGCGGCGTTCAGCATGGATCAGGCATCCTTTCCAAACGTCAGGACAAGCTTCGCCCCGGATTTCCGCAGCTGGCGGTTCGCCCAGCGGGCGAATTCGCGGAGCGCGGGCAGGTCCCAGTGCGGCAGGTCTTTCTTGCGGCCGCGGTCGAGGTGTCCGGCGCGGCGGCAGAAACGCCCGCCCCCGGCATCAACGGCGAAGACGTCGCCCTCTTTCGCGGAAGCCAGGCGCGTCCGCACCCATTTCTTCAAATAGTTCTCGGTAGGCTGAGCGCAGGCGCAGTCGGCGCATTCGGCGCGCAGGTCCAGCACGTCGGCGAACTTGCCGTCAGCGTCCGTCTCTTCGCCCCACTGAAGCGACCAGGTGATGTTCCAGTTGCGTCCGAAAGGCGGCGGCGTATCCGGCGACGACGGCGCGAAGACGTACAGGCTCCACGTGCAGATCAGGTCGCCGCCCTCGCAACGGACGATGAACGTGGAAACTCCGTCCCCGATGCGGGCGGCGTTCGCCCAGCGCCAGATGTCCTTGCCGGTCTCGAACCGCACGACGCGGCCGCCGGCGAGGCGGAAGATCACGGCGAGCGGAGGCGTCGGACCCTTGTAGAGTTCCGCGTCGGAGGAAGCGTCGAACGGCTTCAGTTCAGGTTCTTTCACGATCCCCTCTGCGGACGGCGCCTTCACGATGGAGCAAGCCTCGATCGCGCCGTGGAAGCGCAAACCGCCCGCGGTCAGGCTGCGGAGCTCGAACGCATGCGGCAGCTCGAATCCGGTCTGGACCGAAAGCGAGGCGGCGTCGAGTTTGTAGTGATGCGTGATCACGGCGGGCACACCGAACGGGATGCGGCTTTCGCAGTCGAACGAGACTTCCGCGCCGTCCTCGGAGTGGTGCGGACGGCGGAGTCCGGCGAGCGCCATGGATTCCGGGTATTCCCCGGGGACTGCCTCCAGCGAGGTCACCGCCAGGCCGTCAAACGGGGTCAAAGTGAAGAGTCCGGCGGCGGGCTTGTCGAGCTCGAAGCCGACACCCTCTCCGCCGAGCCGCCAAAGTCCGTCCGGGGTCTGCTCAAATTGCCTGAAGTTCATCCGATCACCTTCACGAGTTCGTCCACGGGTTTCACATTGCGCGGACGGCAGGCGTTTTCCTTGCCGAATCCGAGCGGGGAGATCGCCACGGACCGCCACGGGGCGGTAATCCCGGCCGCGGCATCGACCTCGGCGCGATTGTAGCAGCAAATCCAGCAGGTGCCAAGCCCTTCCGCCGTCGCTGCGAGCACGAAATGCTCCATCACGATCGACGCGTCGACATCGACGATGGACCCGCCGTCGGGGCGTTCCCATGCGGCGGACGCGTTCCCAGCCAGCACCGCCACGACCGGGGCTTCTTTCAGCCACGGGAAGAACTGGACTTTGTCGCAAATCTTCGCCCGGATGGCGGCGTCGCGGAAGAGGAACAGCTGGAACGGCTGGCGGTTGCAGGCGGTCGGGGCGAGCTGGACGGCGCGCGAAATCTTCGCGATCGCCTCGTCCGGCACGTTTTTGTCAAGGTAGCCGCGAATGCTGCGGCGTGTCTCGATCACATCGTAAAAATCCATGAAAACCTCCTAAAGCAAATCGGGTTCGATTCAGAACGGAACGGCGCAAGAACGCCTTCGGGCAGAGACGCCCTTACTTACTATAATTGCGGCGGGGCATTTTTCAACCGGAAAACCGCCGGACGACCGGATTTTTCAGAGAAGAAAGTCGGGAAGCTCTTTTGCGCATTTCCGCAGCAGCAGGTCGCGTTCATGCCAGTCCGGGCATAACTCGTCCATTTTCCGCTTGAAGCGTTCGGAGTGGTTCATCTCGAACTTGTGGCAGAGTTCGTGCAGGATCACGTAGTCCACGACCTCCGGCGGGAACAGGATCAGCAGTGTGTTCAGCGTGACCTTCCCCGTGTGGGAACAGCTCCCCCAGCGCGATCTCTGGGGATGCACCAGCACGCGGAAATCCGGCATCCCCATTGCGGACGCATGGGAGCGGATGCGGCTTTTCAGCACGGGTTCGGCGAGCTGCGTCAAGATGCCAAGAAATGCATGGGCGAACGCCTTCGCATCTGCGGGGTCGCCGCGCATCGTGATCTGCCGGAACAGCGGGTCGTACCAGCTCCGCACCTCGTCCGCGCCGGGCGTTTCCTCCACGGAGATTTGCAGACGCTCCCCGGTCAGCCGGAGCTCAAGTTCCGACGGTATCCTGCGCGGCGTTTCCGGTCCGCGCGGCATCGCGCCGGGTTCGGGCGCCAGACGCCGGATCGTCGCCGCAAGCCAGCCCGCCTTGCTTTCGGCAAACTTCCTTGCGGAAGCCACGGAACGCCGTTTCGGGATCACCAGCTGAACGGAAAAAGGATGCGGACAGACGCGCAGGAAGAAGCGTTTCGCCTTCAGCGAACGCCGGACGGCACAGCAAACGGGCGGCATTCCGTCCGGCAGGTCGAGCATGATGTATTCGGGGTCCGGCTGCATGCGATTCTTCCCTTATTGAAAATACTTGAACAGCTCGACCAGCAGAAAGAAGATTGCAGCCAGGGCGATCGGGACCAGGTATTTCCAGGCGAGGTAGAGGTCTTTCCAATACCGCCTCCAGTAGTCTTCATCTTTCTTTTCGTAGAGCAGATAAAGATACTTGTCGTCCTCGTGTTTCTCTTTGTCTTTCTTTCGCACGGGACAAGCGGCCCTGTCAGGCTTTCTTCCCGTGCCGGTACGCAGCATAGGCGAGCGCGGAGCAGACCTCGGCGGAAGTGCGTCCGAAAACGGCGATGGACTTCGGGAGCAGGCTGGACGCGGTGAACCCGGGCAGGCTGTTGCCCTCCAGCATGAAGACGGCCTTGTCCGAATCGCGCACGATGACATCGATGCGGATGAGCGTGGTGTTGCCGACGGCCTGCGCGAGCTTGAGCGCGGCGGCGGCGATCTCTTTCTGGACTGCCTGGTCGATGGTGACCGGCGGGCAGAAATACTTGGTCTCGCCCTGGGCGTGGGTATATTTCGCATCGTAGTCGTAGAGCGTGCCGGGATGCTGGATCTCGACCACGGGATAGACTTCGCCGAGCACGACGCCGACCGTGGCCTCGGTTCCGGCAATGAATTCCTCGACGAGCACACGGGCGTCATATTTCAGCGCGTTGGAGATCGCGAACTTCCATTCGGAGACGTCGCGGACGAGCGAGAGACCGAACGTGGAGCCTTCGGAATTGGGCTTCACGATGAGCGGCAGGTTCATTCCGGCGGGAATCTCCGCCTCGGGGTCCTCGATGATCGCGTAGGCGGCGTTTCGGATGCCAGCCTGGTCCATCACGCGCTTGGACTCGAACTTGTCCATCACGATGCGGCAGGCTTCGGCGGAACCGCCGACGAACGGGATCCCGGCCTGTTCCATGAGCGCCTGGATCGTGCCGTCCTCGCCGAACCCGCCGTGAAGCACGGGGTAGACGACGTCGGCGGCGCGCATCCGGTCGGTGATCTCCGGCTTCGTGATGTCGTACGTGTCGACGTTGTGTCCGGCGTCGCGGAGCGCCTTTGCGACGTTCGCCGCGGACAGAAGCGAGATTTCACGTTCGGAACTGGCTCCGCCCATAAGGACGAGGATGTCCAGGGGAGTCTGCTGGCACATGGCCGCCGCCTGTTCTTTCATATTGATCGATTTGACCTCAGGTTGAAGGATAATGTTGGAGTGCCGGAAAACCGCGCTTCGCATCGCGCGGATGAGTTCGTAGCAGTCGTGGCCGGAATGCGCCAGGAGCTCCGGCGACGGGGACGCGTCGCGCACGATCCAGTTCGCATGAAGCGGCGACACCGTGAACGCGCCCGAACGCTTTCCCTTCATCCCGGCGGACTCCAGCAGGCGGCCCGCATAGAGTTCGGGGGCGGGGTTGCGGAAGATCGAACCGGCGCTGCGTCCCTGCGGCGACTGGCGGCGGCGTTCGCGTTCGGCGTCCATGGCGGCCTGTTCGGCGGCGGGATCGACGGGACGGAACCGGAACCGGGCGGACATGACCATGATGTTGTCCGGGATGCCGGAGTCGCGGTAGCGCCAGAAGAAAGCGTTCTTCGGGACGATGGAGACGGACGCCGTTTCGAGGTTGAGAAGCGTCATGTCCAGCAGGAAATCGGAAATCGTCTGGCCGTTGGCTCCGGCGTTCATGTGGAGGCCGCCGCCGATGGAGCCGGGGATGCCGCAGAGCCCCGCGGCGCCGCCGAATCCGTGCTTCAGCGCCTCATTCAGCACGGCTGCGAGCTTTGCGCCCGCGCCCGCCGTGCAGATGCCGGTGTCCGAGCAGGAGATTTCCGACAGGACGCCGACGGGCTTGAGGTAGACGGTGCCGTCGGTCGGTTCGTCGGAGCCGACCAGGTTGGTGCCCGCGCCGAGGGGACGCGCGATCCAACCGGCACTGAGGATGAAGCGCAGGAATCCGAGCGTTTCGCCCGGGTCCGTGACGCTGGCGCAGAGGAATGTGCCGGAGCCAGCGCCGAGGGACGTATTCTCCGCCCAGACGGCGTCAGGGTCGAGTGCGATGCGGGGGAATTCCTCCGCGGCACGGGCGATCAGTTCACTTCTTGTAAACTTCTTTGGGATCAAAGACACGTTCTCCAACGACTTCCAATGTGTCGCCCGCGACCTTGCGGAAGAAGCAGGTATGGTAGCCCTCGTGGCAGGCGGCGCCGCCGACCTGTTCGACCTTGAAGATCACGGTGTCGGCATCGCAGTCCACCAGGATCTCCTTCACGATCTGCACGTTGCCGGACTCCTCGCCCTTGTGCCAGAGCTTGGAGCGGGAACGGGACCAGTAGACGCCGTGTCCGGTACGGAGGGTTTCTTTCCAGGATTCCTCGTTGATGTAGGCGAGCATGAGGACCTCGCCAGTCTTCCAGTCCTGGGCAATGGCGGGGATCAGGCCGCCGCTCTTCTTGAAATCAAGTTCGATCATGGCAAATCAGTCCAGAGATATGTGTGCGGGATCACTGCTTGTCGGCGGGAACAGCGGCGGGAGACGAGCCAGAAACGCCGATGGTCTTGACCTCGCCCTTGTCGCCGGAGACGTTTTCCTGCGGGAGGGAGGGGACAGTGGCGTCGCCGGCCTCGACGGTCTCGGCATCCTCGAGGATTTCGGTCTCGATATCCTTTTCAGCGGCTTCGGCGGCTTCGCCGTCGGTTTCGGAGATCTCGGCGGAATCGGACGCCTTGCACTCGGAGGCCTTCTTCAGGATCAGCGCGAAGCCGCGGCATTCCTCGGTCGGGGCGTGGCCGACGAAGCGGACCGGATCGCCGGGGATGCTGGAACGGAGACGCTCTACGTCGGAAGCCACGCGGTTGCCATCGGCGTCGAACCAGAGGAACTGGTAGCCGAATTCATAGTCGATGTCGCCGAAGAACGCCCACTTCAGGGCGGAGAGTTCGGCGGTCTTGCCGAAGACGCGCACGGCCAGATAGCCGCTTTCGTTGATCTCGGACTCGATGTCGCGGAGCGTGAAGACATCCGCGGCTTTCGGGGAAACGTAGACGATGCCGGGCTGAATGTCCGCATCCGCTGCGGTTTCCACTTTCACGCGTTCGTCGGTCGGAACGGGAGTCGAAGCACAGGCCGAAACGATCAGGAGACTAGCGGCCGCAGTCAAAAGAGTGAACAGTTTCATGATGGTTGCCTTTCGTTTTATTCAAAAAAACATTTGTTTGTTTCGCATTCCAACGAGTAATTTACACCGCGTGCGCGAAGTTTTCAAGCCTCAATGTCACATTTTTTGCCAACGTATACCTGGCGCGGGCGCACGATGCGGGTGCTGTTGCCGATCATCTCGCGCCAGTGGGCGATCCAGCCGGGCAGGCGCGCCAGCGCGAACATCACGGTGAACATCTTCTCGGGGATGCCCAGCGCGCGGTAGAGGATGCCGGAGTAGAAGTCCACGTTCGGATAGAGGTTGCGCGAGACGAAATAGTCGTCGCTGAGGGCGGCCTTTTCGACCTCGAACGCCACCTGGAGCAGCGGGTCGGTCACGTGCTTCTTCGAGAAATACCGTTCGCACTCGGCCTTGATGATCCTGGCGCGCGGATCGAACGTCTTGTACACGCGGTGGCCGAAGCCCATGAGGCGTTCCGGGTTGTTGTGGTCTTTCACGCGCTCGAAGAATTTCTTCACGTTGCCGTCGCGCTCGATGCGGCGGAACATCTCGATGACTTCCTGGTTGGCGCCGCCGTGAAGCGGGCCGGAGAGCGCGGACACGCCGGCGGAAATCGTGGCGTACAGGTTCGCCTGCGTGCTGCCGATGGTGCGCACGGTCGTGGTCGAGCAGTTCTGCTCGTGGTCGGCATGCAGGATCAGCAGAACGTTCAGCACGCGGACGGCCTCCTCGGAAATCTCGTAGGGAGCGACCGGGGAATCGAACATCATGTTCAGGAAGTTCGCGCAGTAGGACAGGTCGTAGCGCGGATACACGACCGGCTCGCCGATGCTCTTCTTGTAGGCGAAAGCCGCCATCGTGCGGACCGTGGAGATCAGGCGCGCGGTCGAAATGTCGATATCCTCGCGGAACGACAGCAGGTCGACGTTCGGATAGAACACCGCCAGCGCGTTGATCATGGTCGACAGGATGTGCATCGGGTGGGCGCCGCGCGGATACAAGTCGAAGAAATGGCGCATGTCTTCGTGCAGCAGGGAGTTCACGTTCAGGAGACTGGAGAACGCGCGCGCCTCCTCCGGGCTCGGCAGGTTGCCGTGCACCAGCAGGTACGCGATGTGGACGAACCGCAGCTTCTCGTCCGCCACAAGTCTCTCGATCGGGATCCCGCGGTAGCACAGGATGCCCTTTTCGCCGTTCACATATGTGATGCTGCTGCGGCAGACCGCCGTGTTCATCAGGCCGGGATCGAACGCGAGATAGCCGGTCGTTTTCCGGAGGGCTGTGATATCTATCGCTTTTTCGCCCTCGGTCCCGACAATAATCGGCAACTTAATGTCCTGCCCGTTCACGGACAGCGTCGCGAATTCTTTCGCCATCATTCAGCCTCCTCTCTCTCATTTCGTTGGCTGTTCTTCGTTTCGAATTGCAGACTAAAAACGCATAAACTGAATAATGTACACCTCACACAAGGAAAAATCAAGCAAAAACATGATATAGAAAGAAAAAAAGTGGCGAAATACCGCTGACGGAAGCCATAGAAAGAACGAAAACGCAAGGACCGGGGAACGGAAAAAGGAAACGGATTTCCCGTCAGAGGCATCATCTTTTTCTCCGGGGACGGTCGGCGGCGCATCCTGTGTGACACACGAAAGTGAGACAAAAACAAAAGCGCCCAATCGGCGCACTATATGAGACACAATGTCTCACATTCAATAACACATTTCTTTGCAACACATTGATTTTACAACGTTTCAATTCTTGGCACGCGAGTTGCTTTATCAATGTCGGCATTCTCAACAAACCGAAACAAACCAATCCAAACAAGGAGTCGTGATTATGCTGGACATTCAAAAAATGACCGAAAAAACACGGGAAGCCCTTGCAGCCGCCGGAGCCGCCGCACGCGAATTCGGACATCAGGAGATCCGTCCGATTCACCTGCTGTCCGCTCTGGCGCATCAGGATGGCGGCCTGCTGCCGTCGCTGCTGAAACGCCTCGGCACTCCGAATTCGCTACTAAGTGAGGCAGTGGAAGCCGAACTGGCCAAACTGCCGAAAGTGACCGGAAACGCCGTCGACGTGTACCCGTCGCGCGATTTCAGCAACATCCTGGTGGAAGCCCGCAACCGCGCGGAATCCATGAAGGACGAATACATCAGCGTGGAGCACCTGCTGATGGCGATGATCGACAAGGATCCCGCCTGCGCCGCCGCGCTGGAAAAAGCCGGACTCACGGCGGATACACTACTAAAAACCCTGGTGGAGATCAGAGGAAACCAGCGCGTGACAAACGAAAACCCCGAGGCCTCGTTCGAGGCGCTCGAAAAATACGGACGCGACCTGACACAGGCCGCCCGCCAGAACAAGCTCGACCCGGTCATCGGGCGCGACGACGAAATCCGCCGCACTGTGCAGATCCTCGCCCGCCGCACCAAGAACAACCCGGTGCTGATCGGCGAACCCGGCGTAGGCAAGACTGCCATCGTCGAGGGGCTGGCGGTCCGCATCGTGAAAGGCGACGTGCCGGAATCCCTGCGGAACAAGCGCCTCGTGGCGCTCGACATGGGCGCGCTGATCGCCGGCGCGAAGTACCGCGGCGAATTCGAGGAACGCCTGAAAGCCGTCCTGAAAGAGGTCTCCGGCTCGAACGGCGACGTGATCCTGTTCATCGACGAACTGCACACGGTCGTCGGTGCGGGAGCGTCCGAGGGCTCCATGGACGCGGGCAACCTGCTGAAGCCCGCCCTGGCGCGCGGCGAACTGCACTGCATCGGCGCCACCACGCTCAACGAATACCGCAAGTACATCGAAAAAGACCCCGCGCTCGAACGCAGGTTCCAGTCCGTGCTCGTGCCGCAGCCCTCGGTCGAGGACACGATCTCCATCCTGCGCGGCCTGAAAGAACGCTACGAGCTGCATCACGGCGTGAAGATCCGCGACGGCGCGCTCGTTGCCGCTGCCGTGCTCTCCGACCAGTACATCGCCGACCGGTTCCTGCCGGACAAGGCAATCGACCTCATCGACGAGGCGGCGGCAAAGCTCCGCACCGAAATCGACTCCTGCCCGCAGGAGATCGACGAGGCGGAACGCAAGTCCATGCGCATGGAGATCGAGCTCTCCGCGCTCCGCAAGGAGAAGGACGAAGCCAGCGCGGCACGACGCGCCGAGCTGGAAAAGGAGCTCGCCGACATGAAAGAAAAGGCGAAAGCCATGCGCGCCTCCTGGAACGCCGAAAAGGACGCCATCGGGAAACTCCAGACGCTCCGCGAAAGCCGCGACACCGCGAAAGGAGAACTTGAAAAGGCAGAACGCGAAAGCGACCTCCAGCGCGCCGGCGAACTCCGGTTCAGCATCATCCCCGGCATCGAAAAGCAGATCGCCGAGGCGGAAAAGGCGCTCGCGGGCGACGAAACCGGAAAGCGCATCCTGAAAGAGGAAGTGACCGAGGAGGATATCGCGGACATCGTGAGCCGCTGGACCTCGATCCCGGTCGCCAAGCTGGTCCGCAGCGAACGCGACAAGCTGCTCCACCTGTCCGAGCACCTGCATCTGCGGGTCGTCGGCCAGGACGAAGCGGTCGAAGCCGTCTCCGACGCCGTCCTGCGGTCGCGCTCCGGCCTCAAGGACCCGAAACGCCCCATCGCGTCGTTCCTGTTCCTCGGCCCCACCGGCGTGGGCAAGACCGAGCTCGCCCGGGCGCTTGCCGAAGACCTCTTCGACGACGAACGCGCAATAATCCGCATCGACATGTCCGAATACATGGAGAAATACAGCGTGTCCCGCCTCATCGGCGCGGCTCCCGGCTACGTCGGGTTCGAGGAGGGCGGCCAGCTCACCGAGGCGGTCCGCCGCAGGCCCTACGCCGTGGTGCTCTTCGACGAGATTGAAAAGGCGCATCCCGACGTGTTCAACCTCTTCCTGCAGATCCTGGAAGACGGCCAGCTGACCGATTCGCACGGACGCACCGTGAGCTTCAAGAACACGATCATCATCATGACGTCGAACCTCGGCAGCGACCTGCTGCTGGAGAGCGGCGGGGACGTGGAGAAGACGCGCCCCGAGATCGACAAGCTCCTGCACGCGCAGTTCCGGCCCGAGTTCCTGAACCGCATCGACGGCATCCTGCTCTTCAAGCCGCTGGAGCTTGCCCAGATCGAATCCATCTTCGACATCCAGATCGGACTCCTCCGCGAACGCCTGAACAAGCAGGGCGTCGCGCTCGAGATCAAGCCGAAGGCGCGCTCCGTGCTCGCGCAGCGCGGATATGACCCGAGATTCGGCGCACGTCCGCTGAAACGCGTGCTCGTGAACGACCTGGAGACGCCGCTTTCGCGGATGCTGATCTCCGGCGAACTGCACGAAGGCATGGTCCTGACCGTCGGCGTGAAAAAAGACGGCGAACTGGAGTTCACATGCGCGGATAAAAGTTGAAAAAACGCATTCCCGCGCTATATTAAAATGTCATATTCAAAAACCGGAGACATACCATGCACAATAAAAAACGCGGCATCGACCATGCCGAAAAGATAGAGGCGGACGCCGCGGCGGAAGCGCGCGAAATGCCCACCATGCAGCCGAAAGGCGAAGCGGCGTTCGACGAAGCCGCGCAGGCGGCGGCTTCCGCTATGGCAGACGCGAATTTCGAGTACGAGGCCGACTGCGCCAGGATCGAAAAGCTGGAAGAGAAGCTCAAGGAAACCGAAGAGAAGCTCAAGGAGGCGGAACGGCTCCGCCTCCTCGCCCTCGCCGAGATGGACAACCAGCGCAAGCGCCTGGCAAAGGAAATGGAGAACGTGCGGTACAACACTACGCAGGACACCATCTTCCCGTTCCTGCAGGTCTTCGACCATTTCACCATGGCAGTGTCCGCCGCGGGCAAGTCCAGTTCGCTCGAATCCCTCGTCCAGGGCATGGAGATCATCCAGAAAGAATTCGACAAGGCGTTCTCCGACCTCGACGTGACCGTCATCGACGCCGAGGGAAAGCCGTTCGACCCCGCCCTGCACGAAGCGGTCGCCGAGGAACCGTCCGACACCGTGCCGAACGGGACCGTGATCCGTCAGTGGAGCCGCGGCTACCGGTGCGGCTCGCGCCTGCTCAAACCCGCGATGGTCGTGGTCAGCTCCGGCCCGGCCGAGGAAAAGAAGGACGGAGAATAAGCAAGGCGGATGCGCCGGCGGGAGACCGGGAGACCGGAACCCCTCCGGCGAATCATCATTTTCAGGCACTTGAAAGGAACCATCCATGGCTAAGGATTATTACGAGACTCTGGGGATCGCGAAAACGGCTTCCGCGGACGAGATCAAGAAAGCTTACCGCAAGCTCGCCGTCAAGTACCACCCGGACAAGAACCCCGGCGACAAGGCCGCCGAGGAAAAGTTCAAGGAAGTTTCGCGCGCCTATGAAGTCCTCAGCGACGAAAAGAAGCGCAAGCAGTACGACCAGTTCGGCCCGGAAGTCTTCGAACGGACCGGCGGCCAGGGCTACGGCCCCGGGACCGGCGGATTCGGCGGCGGAGGCCAGGGTGGTTTCTCCTCGGGCGGATTCAATTTCTCGGGATTCTCCGACCCCCGCGACATCTTCAGCCAGGTGTTCGGCGGCGGGGACGGCGGTTTCTCGTTCGACGACCTGCTCGGCGGCATGAGGAACGGCCGCAGTTCGCGTCGGCGTTCGTCTGGCGCACGCAAGGGCGAAGACCTGAACTGCCGCGTGGAAATCGACCTGGAGGATGCTGTCCTCGGCGCGGACAAGAAAATCCGCATCGCCAAGGACGAGACCTGTCCCTCCTGCGGCGGTTCCGGCGCGGAGCCCGGCTCCACGCGGAAATCCTGCCCCTCCTGCGGCGGCTCCGGATTCATCGTCTCCGGCCAGGGGTTCTTTCAGTCGCAGGAGGCTTGTCCCGCCTGCCACGGTACCGGCAGCGTCATCCTGCATCCGTGCAAGCGCTGCGGCGGCAAAGGCTCCATCCGCGTGGACAAGGAACTCCAGATCCACATCCCGCCCGGAGTCGACGAGGGCTCGAAGCTCCGCGTCTCCGGCCAGGGCGGCCCCGGCACAGGCGGCGGCCCGGCGGGCAACCTCTATGTCATCATCGGGCTTCGCCCCCACAGCGTCTTCGAGCGCAAGGGGCAGGACCTGATCTGCGAACTGCCGATCTCGCTCGAATGCGCGCTCCAGGGCGGCGTCGTGGACGTGCCGACCATCTCCGGCCGCACGCGCATGAAGATCGCACCCGGCACCCAGAACGGCACGATGCTGCGCCTGAGGGGAAAAGGCGTCCCCGCGCTGAAGGGCGGAGCACGCGGCGACCAGATCGTCCGCATCTTCGTGGAACTCCCGTCCGGCCTGACCGCCGCGCAGACAAAGGCGATCGCCTCGCTCGGGCTGACCTCTGCGAACTACCCCAAGCAGGCGGAATTCCGTGCGAAAGCCGCACGGTTCCTGCACACGTAACCCGTACACGGAAGACTGCAAATGGCTTCGGCAAAGAACAAGGACGCATCGAAGAACGGTTCCGATCCCGTCATCGCACGGAACCGCAAGGCGTTTCATGACTACGAGATCATCGAAACGTGCGAGGCGGGGATCGTGCTGGTCGGCACCGAGGTCAAAAGCTGCCGCGGGCACAGCGTCCAGCTCCAGGACTGCTTCGCACGCATCGAAAACGGCGAACTGCTCGCCTACGGCATCCATATCTCCCTGTATGCGTTCGGCAACCGGTTCAACCACGAGACGAAGCGCCCCCGCAAGCTCCTGATGCACAAAAAGGAGATCCTGCGCCTCGCCAACAAGGTCAAGGAAAAGGGCTACGCGCTCATCCCCCTCAAGATGTACTTGAAAGGCATGCACGTGAAGGTCGAACTCGGGCTCGCCCGGGGCAAGACGTTCGGCGACAAGCGCGAGACGCTCCGCCGCAAGCAGGATGACATGGACATGCGCCGGGCTGTCGCAGCCAGACACCGCGGCTGATCCCCCTCACCCATCCTTTTTTTCAATGGCTGCGGACGAGTTTCCGTTCCACGGACTCGGGATGCAGCGCCAGATTCTCCAGATAACGTTCCGTCGGTCCCGCCGCGACCGCATCCAGCAGCCGTTTCAGCGCATCGGCGGAATCCAGGAATGAAACGGACGCCCGGAGCGCACCGGGATAACCCCGTCCGCGCAGGAACTCCAGCAGAGTCTTCCGCGCCACCACATACGCGAATTCCAGCCCGTAGCAGTCCAGCATATCCTCCATGTATACGCGGATGGTCTCCGTGAACTCGGCAACGTCCGGCGGAGGCGCGGACGGATCGGCGATCTCCCGGAAGATCCACGGATTGCCGAGCGCGCCGCGCGCGACCATCCCCGCGGAACACCCTGTCTCCCTCAGAAGCGTGCGGAACGAATCCCCGTCCATGGCGCCGCCGTTGGCGACTACAGGGATGTCGAGGGATTCGCGGACCGCCGCAATGATTGCATAAAAAACGGGACCGGAGTAGAAATTACGCATGAGGCGGCCGTGGATCGTGATCGACTTCGCGCCGGCATCCTGCAGCCGCCGGCAGAACGCGATGGTCGGGGCGGGATCGTTTTCGTCCTGGATGCGCGTCTTCGCCGTGACCGGAAGGCGGGAAATGGAAACAAGCGTCTCGAACGCGCGGACCGCTCCGTCCGGATCCTCCAGGGCAAACCGGATCCCCTCGCATTTTCGGGCGACTTTCGGAGCGGGGCAGCCGAGGTTGAAATCCAGCACGTCGAAATCCATGCCGTTGATGATTTCCGCGGCGCGTTTCAGCGTGGGAAGGTCGGAGCCGACAAGCTGGATGCCAAGGAACCCGGCGTCGGAACCGCGCCTGGCGAGGCGGAGCGTCTTCTCTCCCTGGAACACCAGGGAGCCCGCGTCGATCATTTCCGTGAACGCATGGCGGCAGCCGAAACGGCGTATCATGCGGCGGAACGGGATGTCGGTATGCCCGGCGATGGGCGCCATGACGGCAGCGCCCGGCGGATAAAGCCCCATGGGCATGACGGCCTCAGGCGTCGGCGCGGGAGACGATGATCGCGGCGTTGGTGCCACCGAATCCGAAGCTGTTGCTGAGCGCATGGCGGATGGGGACGTTCATGCGCGGAGTGCGCACGATGTCGGCCCACTGCATGGATTCCTCAAGATTGTCCACATTGATGGACGGACTGACAAAGGAATGCTCGATCATCTGGGAGCAGAAGATCAGCTCGATCGCGCCGGCCGCGCCGATGGGATGCCCGGTCAGGGACTTGGTGCTGTTGATCATCGGGGACGCGCCGTGGTCGTGGAAGACGCTCTTCAGGGCGTCGACTTCGACGGGATCGCCGACCGGAGTGCCGGTGCCGTGCGTGTTCACGTAGTCGATGTCGGACGGCTGGAGATGGGCGTTCGCGATAGCATCGGACATGACCGCCGCGGAAACTTCGCGGCTGGGCGCGACCATATCGCAGGCATTGCTGTTGCAGGCATAGCCGCTGATCCGACCGCGGATCTGCGCACCACGCGCCTTCGCGTGGGCTTCGCTCTCCAGGATCACGATACCGGCGGCTTCGGAAAGCACGAATCCGGTACGCTGCTTGTCGAACGGACGGCTGGCTTTCTCCGGCTCTTCGTTGAAATTATGCGCCAGCGCATGCATCGCGCCGAACCCGATGGCCTGCTGCCAGCAGAGTTCTTCGCAACCGCCCGCCATCACGATGTCGTAAGCGCCGGACTGGATCAGACGGAAAGCCTGGATGAGCGCCACAGCGCCGCTGGTGCAGGCGCAGCTGACGTCGTAGCTCTCGCCGCCGATCTTGTAGACCAGCGAAAGGTTTGCGACAGCGGACGACGGCATGATGCGCGGGATGCTGAACGGGGAGATCTTGCGTATCGAGTGCGTTCTCTCGTACGTCTGGATGGAATGGAAATACTCGGAATAGCTGCTGCCGCCGCAACCGGTGATGACAGCCATTTTGGAGCCGGGAAGCGTTTCCATGGTGTAGCCGGCCTCGGTGATGGCTTCGTAGGCGGCTGCCACCGCCATACGCGCACTTTGCGGCATGAAACGGAGCTGTTTCCGGTCATACGCGGGGCATTCGAAGCCTTCCAGATTCACCGTACCGGCGATCTGCGAGTCCAGATTGAGCTCGTGCCAGTAGGGAACCAGCTTGATGCCGCTTCTTCCGGTTTTCAGGGCCTCCAAGTTTTCGGACAGGCTCATTCCGATCGGGGTGATGAGGCCGCGGCCTGTGATGACGACTGGAATCATTCGCTCCATTCCTGATTGGTTGTTTTGAAAGATTGTTTACGCATATTATTATCCAAATACTTTACACGCTGTTTTTTATTTTTCAACTGCATGAAAGCGTTTTTTTGGTTAATTGGCGAAACATTACAGGAAAAAATGTCATTTCCCGATCCGCGCCTTGATGTCGGCGAGCTTTTCCGCCTCGGGGATGGATTCGTTGTAGCGGATCAAGGCATCCATATAACGGAGCGTCTCCTGCCGCGGCAGCGCGCGGAGGATGTCGATCCCGACCCTGTTCACGCGGGCGATGTACTGCGTGGAAACGCGCTTGTCCTTGGTCAGGAACATCGCCAGCTCGATGCCGGCGGCGACGCTGAGGTCTGTCTGAGGCGCCTTCAGGATGGCTTCCTTGGCAGACGCGATGCGCTTTTCGTCCTCGACCTGAAGGCGCGCGTTCCGGGAGGCGTCCGTCTCCTGGACATTGCGGTACAGCGGGGAATCTGCGATCTCGCCGCTCCGGATGGAAGCGATGGTGATCTCGTTCAGCGCCTTGGTATGGACCAGGTTCAGCTTCGGGTCCTTGAGCAGCCACCGGGCACGTGCGACGGTTTCGAACTCGGCCACGGATTTCGGCCTGGCGTAATAGGCGTCCAGGTAGGGGGAAAGCTCTTTGGCGCAGCCGAGGATGTCGCAGGCCGCGAACCCCGGCCATATCTTTTCGCGCGTCTCGACCATGCGGACATAGGCATGCTTCAGTTCTTTGTACACGGACGGCATCCCGATCATCGCGGTAAACGCGGCATCGCGAATCCGGGCGTCCTTGGAATCCGCCGCCTCGTTGAGCAGTTCCAGCGCCTTGGGTGTGGCAATGTTAGTGAGGCCGAGGAACTGCTGGATCGGGGTTTCACCCGAAGCGGCAACGCGTCTGATGGCGCGCTGGAGGGCGGGGATCGAGGCGTCCCCGAATTCCTTGAGGTGCACCAGCGCAAAACGGTTCGTGAAGAAATCCTCGTCCTCGATGTCCAGGCAGTCCACCAGCAGGGAAATGAGGTCTGTGCCGTCTTTCATGTCGACATAACGGAACAGCGTGTAGATGACGCTGATGTTCGCCGATGCGAACACATGGAAATTCTCGGTGGCGCCAAGGTAAAGCGTGAAGTTCTCGTACTGCGTCTGGAGCTTGCGCCACATGATGCCGTATTTCGTGAAGAAAAGCGGCTGGAGGGTCGGCTCCTGAGGACGCCCGATCGTGCTGAGGCGAAGGGCGTTGGAGAGACGGATGGACTTGACCGGGATGAGCGTGATCGCCGCAAAGTCCTCTTTCAGGTCCGCATCGTCGTCGGATGACACTGCCGTCTGCGCGGCGCTTTCCGGCTTGTCGAAATCCTTGACATAGATCAGCCGCCAGGTCGGAATGACCTCGTCGGACAAGGCGCGGTTCAGGAGCGGTTCGCGGTTGCGCTGAAGCGGCTTGTACGGATAGATCATCTTGTCCAGGCGGGTGGTGATCTCTTTGATCGCCTCGGCCTCGGTTTTCGGCCTGGACTTTTCTTCGGCTTCCGCAGTCTCTTCGGCAGCTTCGGGGACGATCTCCTCGTCTTCGGGAAGCTTTCTGATCACCTGAGACGTTTCCGGTTCCTCGGGCTCGTCGGGAAGCTTCCTGATCACCTGGGACGTTTCCGGTTCCTCGGGTTCGTCGGGAAGCTTCCTGATCACCTGAGACGTTTCCGGTTCCTCGGGCTCGTCGGGAAGCTTTCTGATCACCTGAGACGTTTCCGCTTTCTCAGGTTCACCAGAGTTCTTTTTAATGGTGACGGCAAAAAGCGGCATGGCGCCCGCGGCGAACAGGATCATGCAGAGCGGAACGACCAGATGGGTTCGGTTCGTGTTCGACATGGTGCAACTCCTCTCCCCGGCTCAGGCGGACGCCGGTTCGGCTTCGGATTCCCTGTCCCTGCGCCACTGGCGGCGCGGCTGCGGGACGTCGTCGTTCGGGCGGATCGCGTAATGGTTCTCCCCGAGGAGCGCGTCAAGTTCGCTCAGGAGGTCCCTGGAAACGTAGACGCGGACGGACTCCGGCAGCTCGATGAATGCCGCCAGATGGTCTTTCGTAGCGGCGCAGATGAGCACGGGAACGGGTTCGGGGCCTGGTTTCGCTTTCGGCTTCGACGATGATCTCCGGCGCGACGGCGCTTCTTCCGGTTCCGGGGCGGGTTCCGGCACCAGTCCGGGCGGCGGCGTGACGTGGCGGTCCAGGAGGGCGCGGAGTTTCCCGCAGACGTCGGGTTTCATGCCGTCCTCGAACAGGTTGATCTGGAGCTTGCCCGAATTGAAGATCATGGCGTCCTCCAGCGGGATCACGTCTTCGAGCTGGAGCGAGACGTCGGCGTCCTCCTCCTCGCCTTTCTTCGTGATGGCGCGGACAAAGACCTTAGCCCCCTCGACGAGCAGGGAGTTGACCTCGGTGTAAAGCCTGTTGTAGCAGACGCATTCGATGGTGTCGGTGAGGTCTTCGATCTGGACGATCGCGAACGGCTTGCTGTCGCTCTTGGTGTATTTCTTGGCGACCGAAGTCACAAGCCCGCCGAACTTGACGCCGACGTCGCCGGGCATGCGGGAAATCTCCGCGAGCGTGGCGGTGGAGAACGTGTCGATGGTCTTCTTCGACGAGGAAAGCGGATGCCCGGAAACGTAGAACCCGAGGAGTTGCTTCTCGTCTTCCAGCATCTCGCTCTCCGGGAATTCCGGGACGTCCGGCGGCGGCTGTTCCTGGAGCCCGGCGGATTCCGGGTCGTCCAGCATGTCGAAGAGGCTGGCCTGGCCGGATTCCCGGTCGCGGCGGGCGGCTGCCGCGGACGACAGCGCGGATTCGATCATCGCCATGAGCTGGGCACGTTTGAGGCCTGTGGAATCCAGCGCGCCGCAGCGGATGAGCGCTTCCAGTCCCTTGGCGTTGAGCCCCTCGGTGCGCTCGGCGAGATCCGCCAGTGAAGTGAACGGGCCGTCCTTCCGCGCCTCGATGATGGCGGCGGAGATGCCCTGCCCGAACCCCTTGATGGCGCCGAGCCCGAAGCGGATGGCGTCGCCGTCCACGGTGAAGTTCACGTCGCTGGTGTTCACGTCCGGCGGCAGGATGCGGATGCCCGTGGTGCGGCATTCGTTGATGAGGAATGTGAGCTTCTTCGCGTTGGAAAGTTCGCTGGTGAGCACGGCTGCCATGAATTCGGGCCGGTAGTTGGCTTTCAGGTAGGCAGTGCGGTAGGAAAGGAGCGCGTAGGCGGCGCTGTGCGACTTGTTGAAGCCGTATTCGGCGAACTTCTTGATGTTTTCCCAGATGCGCTCCGCCTGTGCCGCGGGGATCTTGTTCGTGTTGGCGCAGCCTTCGACGAATTTGTCGTGCTGCGCCTCCATGTCCTTGATCTTCTTCTTGCCGATGGCACGGCGGAGGATGTCGGCCTGGCCGAGCGAGAATCCTGCGAGCACCTGCACCACCTGCATGATCTGCTCCTGGTAGAGCATGATGCCGTAGGTTTCCTTGAGGTACTGTTCCATGAGCGGATGGTCGTACTCCAGCGGGACCGTGCCTTTCTTGCGCCCGACGAAGACGTCGATGAACTGCATCGGGCCGGGGCGGTAGAGCGCCACGAGGGCGATGATGTGCTTCAGGTTTTCCACGCCGAACTTGCGGCAGAGGTCCTGCATGCCGCCGGATTCGAGCTGGAACACGGAGACGGTGTCGCCGCGGTTGATGAGCTCGTACGTCTTTTTATCGTCGAGCGGGATCGTGTCCATGTCGAGCGTAATGCCGTGCGTGCGCTTCACGTTGTCCACGGCGTCCTGGATCACGGTCAGCGTGCGCAGACCGAGGAAGTCCATCTTCAGCAGGCCGATGCTCTCGCAGAGCGGGGCCACATACTGCGTGATGACTTCTTCGTGGGCGCCGCGTCCGAGCGGGACCAGGTCGGCAAGCGGCTGGTTGCAGATGATCACGCCGCAGGCATGGATGCCCATCTGGCGGTTGAGCTGTTCGATGGGGACGCAGTACTGGAAGATATCGCGGACCCAGGACTCCTTTTCGAGCAGCTGTTTGAGCTCGGGGGACTCCTTGACAGCCTTGGCGAGCGTCATCTTCGGGTCCTCGGGGATGAGCTTGGTGATCATGTTGCCCTCCGCCGGCGTCCGTCCCAGCACGCGCGCCACATCTTTCACCACGGCTTTCGCCTTCAGCGTGCCGTAGGTGCCGATCTGGGACACGCTGTCCTCGCCGTACTTCCGGATCACGTAGTCGATGACCTCCTGGCGGTGACGTTCGCAGAAATCCGTGTCGAAGTCGGGCGGCGACACGCGATCCGGGTTCAGGAACCGCTCGAACAGCAGGTCGTACTTCATCGGGTCGATGTTCGTGATGCCGCTCAGGTAGGCGACGATGGAGCCTGCGCCGGAGCCGCGCCCCGGGCCGACCGGGATGCCGTGCTCTTTCGCCCAGTTGATGAAGTCCCACACGCAGAGGAAGTAGCTCGGATATTTGGTGCGGGTGATGACGCTGAGCTCGAAATCCATGCGCTTGAGGTTGGTCTCCGCCTCGGCTTTCTTGTCCTCCGGCGGATTGAACGGGTCGTAGCCGTATTTCTTCTCGTAGCCGCACACGCTGTCCGCCCGCCCCGTGCCGTACAGGCAGATGTACCGGAGATAGGCGGCGGATTTCTTCATGACCATGCGGCGTTCGATGAGGTTGGCGCGCTTGTCGTCGGAGGGAAGCGGATTATCCGGCTTCTTCTCGTGTTCCGCCGCGATCTCCGCGTCGATCTCCTGCTCGGACTCGGCGCGCATGGCGTCCAGGTCGAGCGTGTCGACGAAGTCCTGCGGCGGCGTGAACTCGGGGTAATGGTTCTCGTAGCCGATCGTGACGTCGCACTGTTCGGCGACCGCCAGCGTATTCGTGATGGCGTCAGGGGCCTCGGAACCGAAGACCTGCATCATCTCGTCGCCGGACTTGAAGTAGAACTCGTCGAAATCCATCTTCATGCGGCGCGGGTCGTCCATCGTGGTGCGCGTCTGGATGCACAGCATGATCTCGTGGGAGCGGGCATGCTCCTTCTTCAAATAGTGCACGTCGTTCGTCGCGACGAGGCGGATGTCGTTCTCGCGTGCCAGCTGGATCAGGCCGCGGTTCACGGTCTTCTGGTCCTCGATGCCGTGGTACATGATCTCGAGGCAGAAGTTCTCCTTGCCGCCGAAAAGGTCCAGATACTCGAACAGCACCTTGCGTCCGGCGTCCACGCCGCCGCGCAGGATCGCCACGTCGATCTCGCCCTGCAGGCACGCGCTCATGCCGATGATGCCCTCGTGATACTTGGCGAGCAGCTCGCGGTCGATGCGCGGCTTGTAGTAGAACCCGGTCATGTGCGCTTCGGAATTAAGCTTGCAGAGGTTGTGGTAGCCCACGTTGTTCTTCGCCAGCAGGATCAGGTGGAACCCCTTGATGTTCGGGATGCCGGGCTGTTTTTCCAGGCGGCTGCCGGGCGCGATGTACGTCTCGCAGCCGATGATCGGCTTGATCCCGACTTTCTTCATGGCGTTGTGGAACTCGTAGCAGCCGCCCATGACGCCGTGGTCGGTGATCGCGACGGCTTTCATGCCGTATTCCTGCGCCATCGTGACCAGGTCGACCTTGCCCTCGGCGTCTTCTTTCTTCAGCTTCGCCCAGGAAATGGCGCATGCGCCGTCCAGCAGGCTGTAATCCGTATGCAGGTGCAAATGCACGAAATCCGTTGCCATAATTATCTAATTCCCAATCTTTTGCGTTAAACCATATCCGATGGAAATGCGGCATTTGGGCGCGCATATCCACTATGTAAAAGCGATGTGTGATAATTATACAGCCAAAACCGGGATTTTTCAACCGGGAAACGGGAAAAAGACGAAAATTAGAAAGAAAGCCGGAAATCCGGGCACAAAAAAAGTGAGCCGGCAGGGACTCGAACCCTGGACCACCGCCTTAAAAGGGCGATGCTCTACCGACTGAGCTACCGGCCCACGACAAACGTGAAACACATATAAAATACCATCTTTTCGCAAAAATGCAAATGCAAACCGCAAAAAAGCCCGAAAAACAAGCTGAAACGGAGTGATACCCTTTTATTCCGCGAGGTGATCGGTTCCGGCAATGCGCTTGACCGCGTCGGAGACGCCGTTCACCAGCGTGTCCGGTGCGCTCGCCCCCGAGGTGATCCCGACGCATTTCGCCCCGCGGAGAAGTTCCGGCGTGACAGCTTCCGGGCTGGAAACAAGCTCGGTCCGGGCGCCCTGTTCGCGGGCGATCTCGCAGAGGCGGAGCGTGTTGGAGCTGTGCGCGGACCCGACGACGAGCACCAGGTCGCAGGCGGCGGCAAGCTCGCGGACGGCGTTCTGGCGCGTGAGCGTGGCGTGGCAGACGGACGCGGATTCGACCAGATTCGGGATCTTTCTCCTGAGAATCGCGGTCATCTCCGCGATCACGTCGGAATTCATCGTGGTCTGGCTGATGCAGGCGTAGGTGCGGCCGGGGACCGGCTCGAACGCACGTGCGTCCTCCGGGTTCGTCAGCAGGTGCTTTTCGCCGGGGATGCGCCCGAGGATGCCCTCGACTTCGCGGTGTCCGGCCTTGCCGAACAGCAGGACCACGTGCCCGGCCTCGGAGAGCGCCGCGCCGCGTTTCTGCACCTGCCGGACCAGCGGACAAGTGGCGTCCACGATGTTCAGCGGCAGGGCACGGGCGCGTGCCTCGACCGCCTCGGAAACGCCGTGCGCGCTGAAAATGAGCGTGGCGCCTTCGGGCAGTCCTTCCGGCTCGTCAACGATCTTCGCGCCGCGCGAAAGCAAATCGTTCACGACCGTCTCGTTGTGAACGAGGTCATGCAGGATGAAGACTGGCGGACCGTGCTGTTTCAGCATCTCGTCCGTGAGCTCGAGGGCTGCCCGGACGCCGGAACAGAATCCCGTGATGCGGCAGAGCTTCACTTCCATGACATCACCTTCAGGAATGCGCGGTGGACCGCCTTGTCGGCGTAGGGGTCGGGTGCGCCGGGCGCGAGTTCGTCAGCCATGTAGTTTGAGCTTACGGAATCGAAATGCAGCACATGAGCTGCGATATCCGCGTGATAGGCGATGCGCCAGGTGCGGCAGTGGATCGTCCACGAGCCGTCCGGGAGCTCCTTGATGCGCTTGCGGGCGGGATTGAACGGTTCGTATTTGAGCTGGACGGCGCAGAAATTGGCAAGGTCGAGCCCCGTTTTTTCCTCTATCCAGTTCATTTGCGCCCGCGCCGCCGGGGAAAAATCATGCGTCCATTCGGTCAGGACGAGTTCGTCGCGCCATCCTGCTTTCGACTCCGGGAACGCGTCGACCGCGGGGATGTACGGTTTGATGTCGAGGATCGGGGTGCGGTCGAGGATGTCGCAGTGGTTCAGATAGACGTTCAGGCCGTCGACGCCCTCGAGCTCGACGCAGCTCAGGCCGACCGGGTTCGGACGGTGCGGCGAACGGGTGGAGAAGACGCCGTACTTGCGGTTTTCCGGTGCGTACGGCGGCGTGACTTTCGGTTTCCAGGTGGCGTTCAGGTGGAAGATGAAGACAATCCAGACGCGCTCGAACCCGGCAAGGTCCTCGAGTGCCTGTTCATAGCCGTGTCCGGGGTAGAGCTCGATTCGCGCTTTCGCCTCGGAAAAACCGGCCTGGCGCGGCGCTTCGTACCGCCAGCGGAGCCCGGTGTGCAGGAGCCCGATCGGCGTGAATTCGTAGCGGTCCTTGATCTCGGCAGGCATGGCAGCTTATCCCTGCACGCCCGTGTCGATGGCGACGGATAGCGCGAACGAACGCACGGCAAGCTCGTCGTTAACGTTCGTGTTCAGCACGCGGACGAGGGATTCCGCCTCCGCCAGCATGCGCGCGGCCTCGTCCGGCGGGAGCATGGGACGCGGATCGGTATCCAGCCAGACGCGGATGACCTCGGGATTCGGGAGCAGCTCCAGGGACGTCCCCTCGGACACGAGTGCGATCTGCGCGAACCACGTATGAAGTATGCTGAGGAATCCCTCCCGCAGGCGCAGGTATTCGCATCCGGTCTCGCCGTCCATACGCTTTTCGATCAGCTTCATGGCGGCGGATTCGAGGTTTTCGGCGTTCTTCAGGCGGTCCGCCCAGCGGTCCTGCACCGTGGACTCCGCCATGTCGCCGAGGGATCCGAGGATGTCGATGAGCCCGGCGGCGCATTCCTCTCCTGCCACGAGGTCGCCTTTCGCCGCGAAAGTGAGCTTCATGAGGAGGTCCGGCATGGCGGCAAACGTCTCCATGTCGTACTTGCAGACGTTGTCCGTGAGCGTGAGGATCTGGCAGCGGGAGCGGATGGTGGGCAGGAGCGAGCCGGGATGCCCCGTGGTGAGGATGAACAGGCAGTTGCGCGGCGGTTCCTCAAGGGTTTTCAGGAACGCGTTCTGCGCTTCCTCGTTCATGGTGTCGCATTCCTGGATGACGCCGATCTTCCAGCCGCCGGGCGAGGAGCTGCTGAGGTGGAACATGGAGTCGAAATTGCGGAGCGTGTCCGGCTCGTCTTCCGTTCTCCCGATTACGATCTGGCGCGATTTCGAGGTCGGCGCAAGCAGAAAAAGGTCGGGATAGAGGCCGTTTTCCAGCAGGGAGCATGTCTCGCAATGCCCGCATGGAGCGCCGTCGGGCAGCGGCTCCAGGCAGACGGCGAGCTGCGCGAGCAGGATCGGGAAGCGTGCACGGATGGACGCGTTCGAGGAAACCACAAGGTGGGAATGCCCGAGCCGCCCGGCGTTCTTCGCCATGCGGAGCGAACGCCCGAGGAGCGGATATGCAGCTTCAAATGATCGCCAGTCGTTCATGGATCGCCTCCAAAATGGATTGCGTGACCTGTTCGGGCGAGGGCGAGGCGTCGATCACGGCGAAACGCCCCGGCTCCCGGCGGGCGAGCTCCAGAAAACCGTTCCGCACAGCCTCGTGAAACGCCGTGGATTCGGAGTCGAAACGGTCATTCTGCGCGGCAATGCCGGAGCGTTCGGCGGCGCGCCGGAGCCCGAGTTCCACCGGGATGTCCAGCACCAGCACCAGGTCGGGCCGGATGCCGCGGCAGACGAACTCGTTCACGCGGCGGACCGTCTCCGGGTCGATGCGGCGTGCGCATCCCTGGTAGACGAGGGTGCTGTCGGTGAAACGGTCGGAGATCACGATCCCGCCCCGCTCCAGCACAGGCCGGATGGTGTGTTCGCACATCTGGGCATGGCACGCGCCGAAGAGCATCAGTTCCGTCTCCGGCAGAAGATCCTCGCCGGGCTCCCGCGTCTTCAGGATGGACCGGATCTTCTCGGCGACAGGCGTGCCGCCCGGCGAACGCGCGGCGACGACCTCGCGCCCGGAAGCGGCCCTGAGTGCGGCGGCGGTACGCTCCAGCTGTGTGGACTTGCCGCAGCCTTCGCCGCCTTCCAGTGTCAGAAAAAAACCGTTCATTTCAGGTCGTGTCCAAATAAAATCAAAGATTTTTCGGGAATGTGATTTGCGATATTGCCCGCTTGAATGTAAATTGAATGATGCTTTTTAACATATCACAAAAAATCCACCTTTCAAAGCCGGAGTTGAAAAAATGTCTGGAAAGATCGACAGAAACACCTATCTCACCGCCAATATCGGGGATTTCCCCGATGAAATCGTCGTCTGCGGACGCCGCTACGTCAAAAAGGACGACCTCCGCTACGGCACCAACCCGCACCAGCCCGCCGCGTTCTACCGTCCCGCCGACGAAAATGGCGCGATCATGGACCTGGAAGTCCTGAAGACCGGCAAGAACGGCCTTTCCCAGACCAACCTGGAGGACATCTCCGGCGCACTGAACATCGTGAAGTACTTCGCGGAACCCGCCTGCGCCGTGATGAAGCACGTGAACCCGAGCGGCGCGGCCGTCGGACTGCCCGGCGAAACGCTCCGCCAGGTCTTCATCAAGGCGCGCGACTGCGACGCCCGTGCGGCGTTCGGCAGCGTGATCGCGTTCAACCGCAAGGTCGACAAGGACACCGCGGCGGCGATCATGGAGCTCTTCGCCGAATGCGTCGTGGCGCCCGATTTCGAGCCGGAAGCGCTCGAAGTCTTCAACGACAGCGTGACCTACAAAGTCAACAAGCAGCTCCGCGTGCTCAAGTGCGGCGCGCTTGACACTCTGCCCAAATTCGTCGGCGACCCCGCCGTCAACACCATCAAGGTCCTCGCCGACGGTTCGCTCGTCGTCGCCGCGCCGCTCCTCACGCACGTACGCTCGTTCGCCGACCTGCCCGCCGCGACCGGCGAGAACAAGGCGTGCGGGGCGCAGGTCTCGACCGTGGAGCCGACCGAACAACAGGCGAAAGACCTGCTCGCTGCCTGGTATATCAACATTTCCGTCCGCTCGAACGGCGTGGTCATCGTGAAGAACGGCCAGACGCTCTCCGTCGGCACGGGCGAACAGGACCGTGTGGGCGCGGTCGAACAGGCGATCGAAAAGTTCAAGCAGAAATTCACCGGCGACGTCACGCTCGACGGCGCAGCCATGTCCAGCGACGGCTTCTTCCCGTTCCCGGACGCCCTCGAAGTCGCAGCCGCCGCGGGGATCCGCGCGGTCGTCTCGCCCGCCGGCTCCCTGAAAGACGCCGATGTGGTGAAGCGCGCCAACGAACTCGGCGTGGCACTGCGTCACGCGCCGGAACGCATTTTCTCGCACCACTGATCCCCGGCTCACCCTCGGGCGGCCATGACGGACGAACGCATCACCGAAGCCGGAAACGCCTCTCTCGCCGAGCACAAGCTCGACGGTGAAGTGGAGCACATCGTGTACGAGAGCGAGGATGCCTCGTACACCGTGTTCCGCCTCAGGGACGCCCAGGGCGCTGTGTTCACCGCGGTCGGGACCGTGCCGGGGCTTACCCCTGGGCAGACGGTCCGGCTCTCCGGCAAATGGGAGATGCACAAGGATCACGGGCGGCAGTTCCGCGTGAGCGCGTGCGAGTTTTCGCTCCCCGCCACGCCGGACGGCCTCGTCAAATACCTTTCCAGCGGCGTCGTGAAAGGGATCGGCGAAAAGTACGCGAAAGCCATCGTCGACACGTTCGGCACGGATACGCTGAACGTGCTGAACCAGCAGTCGCGCCGCCTGAAAGAGGTGCCCGGCCTCGGCAAAAAACGCATCGAAGCCATCCGCAAGGCGTGGAAGGAAAACGCCGACCGCCGCGAAAGCCAGATCTACCTGCAGGGGCTTGGCATCAGCCCGGCGTGGTTCGTACGTATCTACGACAAGTACGGCAACGAAGCGCCCGAGCTCATCCGCGAGAACCCGTACCGTCTCGCCGCAGACATCAAGGGCATCGGGTTCATCTACGCCGACAAGATCGCGCGGCAGCTCGGCATCGGGCGCAACGACGTACGCCGGATGACCGCGGGCGTGACCTACGGGCTTCTTCAGGCGCGACAGGCCGGACATGTCTGCATGCCCCAGGCCATGTTCGTCAAGTTCCTGGCGGAACTGCTGGACGTGGACGAGGCGGACGCGGGCACGGCGATCGAAAAGGCTCTTGAGACGAAACGGGCGGCGTCCTGCGTGTCGCACGAGGGCGACGTGATGATCTACGAGCCCGGACTCCTGCGCTGCGAGGACGAACTTCCATTCCTGATCCGCTTCCTCCAGACCCGCGAACACTATGCCGGGCTGAAGCTCGCAACGATCGCCGCCTCGCCGAACTCAAAATTCAGTTCTGAACAGCTTCTCGCAGTCGACCGGGTGTCGCAGTCGCCGATCACGGTCATCACGGGCGGTCCAGGCGTAGGCAAGACCACGGTCGTGTCGGAGATCGTCCGGCGCGCCAGGCTCGCGCGCCTCTCCATCGCGCTTGCCGCCCCGACCGGTCGCGCAGCCAAACGCATGACCGAAGCCACCGGGATCACCTCGTTCACGATCCACCGCCTGCTCAAATGGGACCCCGCCGCCCGCAAGTTCGTCTACGGGCGCGGCAACCAGCTGCCCTACGACCTGTACGTGCTGGACGAGACGTCCATGCTCGACATCCTGCTCGCACTGGCGTTCTTCCGCGCGGTGAAGCCCGGCGCCTCGGTCGTGATCGTGGGCGACCCGGACCAGCTGCCGTCCGTCGGCCCCGGGAACGTGCTGAACGACCTCATCGCGTCCGGCGTCTGCCCTGTCTCCCGCCTCACGCAGATCTTCCGGCAGGGCGACGGCAGCGGCATCATCCACGCAGCCCACGACGTGAACAACGGAGTCGTGCCACGCCTGCCCCGCCGCGAGAAGGACGCCCAGGCGGATTTCTACTGGATCGAGAAAGACGACCCGGAGGACGCCGCGGACGTGATCGAACGCATGATCTGCGACCGCATCCCCCGCCGCTTCGGGCTGGACCCGGTCCGCGACGTGCAGCTGCTGTGCCCGATGAACCGCGGCACGGTCGGGACTCAGGCGATGAACGAGCTGCTTCAGGAGAAACTGAACCCGGAGAAGAAGTTCGTGTTCCATTCCCTCGGGCGCACGTTCAAGAGCGGCGACAAGGTCATGCAGATCGTGAACAACTACGATAAAAACGTCTTCAACGGCGACCTCGGGTTCCTCGGGCGCATCAATTTTCAGGAGGAATCGTTTCAGGTGCGGTATGAATCCGGGCCGCTGGTGGAATACCGGTTCGAGGAGGCGGAACAGCTCGTGCCGGCCTACGCGGTCACCGTACACAAGTCGCAGGGCTGCGAGTTTCCCGCCGTCGTGATGCCCCTGCTCTCGCAGCACTACATGATGCTTCAGCGGAACCTGCTGTACACGGGCATCACCCGCGCAAAACGCCTCATGATCCTCGTGGGCTCCCGGAAAGCCGTCTCCATGGCGGTCCGAAACGCCGTCCGCGAACCCCGCTACTCGCTTCTGCTGGAAAAACTCATCACAGGAGGTCCGCTCACATGACTTCGTCCGGCCCGATCCCGTACACTCCGGTCAACTACGAATTCCCGTTCCCGAAGATCCGCGCCCAGGGCACGCTTGCCGCCATCGGCTCGTGCTTCGCGCAGAACATTGCGGAAACGCTGCTCGACAGCAGCATGAAAGGGATGATCAACCCGAACGGCATCCTGTACAACCCCTACTCTATCAACGATGCGCTCCAGCGGCTGGAATGCGGCTACACGGAGAGCGATTTCTTCGAGCTGAACGGCGCGTGGCATTCGTGGCGGCATCACGGATCGTTCTCCGCCGCAAGCGCCGCCGAGGGGGTTGAAAAAGCCAACGAATCCGCGAAGAAGTTCCGCCGCGTGCTCAAAAAGGCGGATTTCTTCCTCATGACCGTCTCCACCGCGGTCGTCTGGCGGCATATGCCCGAACGGCTCGTGGTCGCGAACTGCCATAAGGCGCCCGGAAACGAGTTCGAGCAGTTCGTTTTGAGCTACGACACCTGCCGCGCCGCGATACGGAACGCATGCGAGATCATCCGCTCGTACAACGCGAACTGCCCAATCATCCTCACGGTTTCGCCCGTGCGGCACAATCCCGGCGACCTGACCACGAACTCGCTTTCCAAGGCGCGTCTCCGCGCTGCCGCCGCCGATGTCTGCTCCAAGGTCGACGGATGCGCCTATTTCCCCGCGTTCGAAATCCTGAACGACGAACTGAGGGATTACCGTTTCTACGCCGAGGACATGCTCCATCCCTCCGCGCTGGCGGAGAAGATCATCCTGGAACGCCTCCTCGACGCGTGCTTCATCCCGCGGGCGAAAGCCGACTACGAGGCGGCGGAACTCCGGCGTCGGCAGTCGCGGCACATCCCGATCGCGGAGCGGGGGGAATAGCTCATGTGCGGGATCGCAGGCTGTTTCAACCCGAAAAACCCGCCGGACGAGGCGTTCCTGCAGAGGCTGTGCGGCACGATGCGGCAGCGCGGCCCGAACGCGCATGGCACGTATCAGCACGGCGCGCTGGGGCTTGCCCACACCCGGCTGTCCGTCATCGACCTGGACGGCGGCGCACAGCCCATGCAAAGCGAAGACAAACGCTTCACGCTCATCTTCAACGGTGAAATCTTCAACTTCCGCGAGCTCAGGAACGAACTGGAGCGGAAAGGCGAAGCTTTCCGCACGAAATCGGACACCGAAGTCCTGCTGAAACTCCTGATCCGCGAGGGTGTGGACTGCATTCCGCGCCTCAACGGCTTTTTTGCGTTCGCATTCTACGATGCCGCAGCGAAGACTCTGCTGCTGGCACGCGATCATCACGGCGTGAAGCCACTGTATTACTATCATCTTCAGAGCGGGGAATTCGGCTTCGCCAGCAGGTTCGACACGCTCGCGCTCTGCCCGGATTGCCCGGACGAGATCTCGCCGCAGGCTCTCGCCGACTATCTCGCATTCCAGTACATCCCCGCGCCCGCCACCATCCGGAACGGCGTGAAGAAGCTGATGCCGGGGACCGCCGTCGAATTCCAGCTGGAAACGGGCGCCATGGGGGAAATCGGCTGGGGCGCACGAATCGAGTTCAAATCGAGCTCGCTTTCCTACGAAAACGCACGCGAAAGACTGCGGGACCTGCTGTCGGAAGCCGTCAAACGCCGCCTGGTCGCCGATGTGCCGCTCGGGGTCTTCCTGTCCGGCGGACTCGATTCCGCCATCGTGGCATCGCTCGCGGCGCAGCATTCGACCGGACCGCTGGAGTGTTTCTCCATCGGATTCGACGACCCGCGCTATGACGAAAGCGCGGACTGCAAAACGGCGGCGGCGCGCCTCGCGGAACTGGCGCCGCACGGCCTGCACCACCATATCAAGACCGTTCAGCCCCATGATTTCGACCTGCTGCCGAAACTCGCGGCGGAGTTCGGCGAACCCTACGCGGACGCGTCCATGCTGCCGTCCTGCTTCCTGGCGGCGTTCGCACGGGAACACGTGACCGTGGCACTGAGCGGGGACGGCGCGGACGAGCTGTTCGGCGGATACGAACGCTACCGCGCAATGGAGATGCTCCGGAAACTGCGTTCGTTCACCCCGGGCGCACTCTGGAGCGCCGCGGCATCATGCCTGCCGGATTCGGGCGAACGAAGCAAGGCAGGTCGCCTGAAACGTTTCCTGCGGCTTGGCGCAGTGTCCGGCGAGGGGGCGCGGTACGACGCCCTGATGTCGCATTTCGCGGCGGAATCCATTTCAAAGATCGCTCCTGACCTCCGCCCGCATTTGAACAGCACTCGGACTTTGCCTGAGGCGGACTGCCTCATGGCATCGCTGATGGAGGATGATCTGCGCCGCTACCTGCCCGGTGACGTGCTCACGAAAGTCGATGTCTGCTCCATGGCGGCATCCCTCGAGGTCAGAAATCCGTTCCTTGATCCCGAAGTTTCCACGTTCGCGCGTTCGCTCCCCGCCGATTTCAAAATCCGGGGAAGCCGCAGGAAACGCATCCTCGGCGACGCGTTTGCAGCGGAGCTCCCGCCGGGCTGGGCGGAACGGCGGAAACGCGGATTCGGCGTGCCCGTGGCGGCGTGGTTCCGCACCGTCTGGCGCGACCGCCTGAAGACCGCCCTGCTTGAGGAATTGCCGCGGGGGTGGGACATGTTCGACCGGACTGCTGTGGAACGCCTGGCCGACGAGCATCTGAACGGGGGAAAAGACCGTTCCTATCTGCTGTTTTCCCTGCTTATGCTGTCGTTTCACAGTAAAAACATATAATTTTTTGTTTTTCGATTTGCAAATCCGGCAAGGATAAGTATTTTATTATGCACAAACTTCAACACGGGGCTCCGCGGAACGGGGCCGCCGCGCCGGGACACGCCGCGCAACGGCATGACCGGCGTTTCAATCTGTCAGGATCAATCAGATGATTTGCGAAACTACAAATGAAGCCGACATTCGGGAAGCGGTGCACGAACTCGGAGTCCGTGCTCTTCGCGCCTCGCGCGCCCTCGCCGCCGCCGATTCCGCCGACCGCACGCGCTGGCTGCTGGCGATGGCCGACGCGCTGGAACGCGACACCGACATCATTCTGGCCGCCAACGCCGAAGATTTGGACGAGGCAAAGAAGAACGGGCTGGACGCCCCGAAACTGGAACGCCTCACGCTGACGCCGAAACGCGTCAAGGACGTGGCAGACGCCCTGCGCCACGTGGCGGGGCTCGACGACCCGGTCGGCCGCATCCTCTCCAGCGTCACACGTCCGAACGGGCTCCGCATCGACAAGGTCTCCGTGCCGATCGGCGTCATCGCGATCATCTACGAATCCCGCCCGAACGTGACGGTCGACGCCGCCGGACTCTGCATCAAGTCCGGCAACGCGGTCATTCTCCGCGGCGGCAGCGAGGCGCTCCGCTCGAACTCGGCGTTCGCCAAGTGCATCTCCGACGCCGGGATCGCAGCGGGCATGCCCGAGGGCGCGCTCCAGCTGATCCCGTTCAAGGGACACGCCGCCGTCTCCGCCATGCTGAAGATGGACGACTGCATCAACCTGGTCATCCCGCGCGGAGGCGAACGCCTGATCCGCGCCGTGGTGGAACAGGCCACGATGCCCGTCATCAAGCATTACAAGGGCGTGTGCCACATCTTCGTTGACCATGTCTGCGACCAGGACCAGGCGCTCGTCATCATCGAAAACGCGAAGTGCCAGCGACCCAGCGTCTGCAACGCCCTGGAGACCATCCTTATCGACGCCTCGATCGCGCCGGAATTCGCGCCCAAGCTCGCCGCCAGGCTCAAACAGCTCGGCGTGACCATGCACGGCGACGAGGCGTTCGCGAAGCTCGCCGCGCCCGTCGCGGTCGTCCCCGCCACCGAGGAAGACTGGCCGAAAGAATACCTCTCGCTCGACGTCGCGGTCCGCATCGTCGGCGGCGTGAAGGAAGCGGTCGACCACATCAACCGCTTCGGCTCCGGGCACAGCGACAGCATCCTCACGACCGACGAGGCCGACGCGCAGTTCTTCCTGGACAACGTGGACTCGGCAGCCGTGTACTGGAACGCCTCCACGCGGTTCACCGACGGCGGTGAATTCGGCATGGGCGCGGAAATGGGCATCAGCACGGACAAGCTCCACGCCCGCGGCCCCATGGGACTCCCCGAACTCACATCCTACAAGTACAAGATCTACGGAACGGGCCAGATCCGCTCCTGAACTGAACCGGAACACACCGCGAAGCCGCCGGGCACCACCCCGGCAGGGCAGATTTTTTCCAACCACCAGACAGCGACAGAACATGAAACCGATCACTGCAGCGGTAATAACTTTGGGCTGCCGGCTCAACCAGGCCGACAGCGCGCTCCTGAACGACAGGCTGATCCGCCTCGGATTCCAGATCGTCCCGCCGGACGCGTCCAGCAGCCCGAACCTTATCCTCATCAACTCCTGCACGGTCACGGAGACGGCCTACAAGAAAAGCAAGCAGGCGCTCCGCTCCATCCGCGCCGAGAATCCCCAGTCGTTCATCGTCTTCACCGGCTGCGCCGCGGACGTGAGCAAGGACGAACTGGAACAGAACCAGGACATCGACCTCCTGCTCCTCAACGAACAGAAGAAAAACATCGAGACCATCCTGCCCGAGTACCTGGCGCTGCTGCAGAAGCACGACGCGCCTCCCGCGCCGAAGCTTGCAAAAGGCGTTTTCGCAGAACAGGCGCAGGGCGTCTTCCCGTTCCGTTCCCGCGCGTTCATCAAGGTTCAGGAAGGCTGCAACAACAGCTGTTCTTACTGCATCGTCCCGGCCGCCCGCGGCGCGGAGCGTTCCCGCGACCTGAAGGAGCTCACCGCCGAGTTCAAGAAGGCGGTCGCAGACGGCTTCCACGAAATCGTGCTCACTGGCGTGAACACCTGCCACTACAAGGCGGGCAAGACGGAAATGCCGGAACTCATCGACCGCCTGTGCGAGATCCCCGGCGACTTCCGCATCCGCCTGAGCTCCACGGAACCGTGCGACGAACTGATCCCGATGGTGGACGCCATGAAGCGCAACGCCGGAAAGGTCTGCGAATTCCTGCATCTGCCGCTGCAGAGCGGCTGCGACAGGATCCTTGCCGCCATGAACCGCCACTGCGACACCGCGAAATTCGCCGAATACGCCGCCTACGCCCGCGAAGCCATCCCGAACCTCCACCTCGGCACGGACATCATCGTCGGCTTCCCCGGCGAAACGGACGCCGATTTCGAGGAATCTCTCGCATTCCTGCGGAAGATGGACTTCGCGAACATCCACATCTTCCCGTATTCGCCACGCAAGGGGACCCCTGCGGCAAAGATGTCCGGCAAAGTGCAGAAGACAACGGTCGCCGAGCGCATCGAACAGCTCAAGGCACTGAAAGACGAATGTGCACAGAAGTTCGCGAAGAGCCTCGTCGGCACGACCGGGGCCGTCCTGATCGAGTCCAACTGCAACAAAAAGGAACTCTGGGACGGCTGGTCCGGCAACTACGTCCGCACCATCGTCAGCAGCGAGGAGGACATTTCCCGCAAGCTGCTCCAGGTGAAATTCCTGCGTTTCCTCCCCGTCGGCGCCCTTTTCGCGGAAATTGTCGGCGGCGGCGATTGATTTTTGCAGGTTTCCGGTGTATCTTTTCCCTTGAGCTTTCACACAAGGAACCGATTCGCCGCCATGCCCCCGACCCCGACCAAGAAAAACGCGCTCACCGCCGCCGTGGAAATCCTCGCCAAACGCCTGGTTTCCACATACGAACTGCGCTCGAAACTCGCCGCGAAGAAGCTGTATTCCCCCGCCGAGATCGACGAGGCGGTCCTCGCGGTCAAACGCATGGGCGCGCTTCACGACGACTTCCTTGCCGAGGATGTCGCCCGTTCCTACCGGTCCCGCGGCTACGGCCCGGCGCGCATCCGCATGGCGCTGAAAAAACGCGGCATCCCGAACGAGATCATCGAACAGGTCCTGAATGGCGAAAAGGACGACTATGAAACGCGTCATCCCGCGCCCGGCGAATCCGCCGATGCCGATGCTGAAAACGCTTTCGCCGTGCTCCGCCGCAAGGCCGTGCAGTTCCGCCGCGAACCCGACATCCGCAAACGCAAGGCGAAAGCCGTGCGCTGTCTCGTGGGGCGCGGATTCTCTTACGAGGACGCCATCGCCTCGACGGAACGCTGGATGCGCGAAGAGGGAGAGGGGACGGACGACGAATGAACACACGCACGCACAAGTTCCGGCTGCTGCTTCTCTGCGTCCTGCTTCCCGCCGTTTCCGCGGCCGTATTCGCGCTGTGCGCCTGCGGCGGACCGAAAGAAGACCCGGCGACCGTCAAACGCGTGGTCATGAGCCTGGGCAAGCAGATCAACACGCTGGACCCCGCGCTGGCCGCCGACACCTCCAGCCAGTACGTCTGCGGCGCGTTCTATGACACGCTGCTTCAATACCACTACGCCGAGGGCGAGTATACGCTCGAACCGTGCATGCTGACCGCCATGCCGGAAGTCTCCGCCGACGGCACAGCCTACACGTGCGTGCTCCGCGACGATCTGCTGTTTCAGGACGGCGAAGCGTTCGCGGGCGCCGATGAATCCGCACGGAAGCTCACCGCCCGCGACGTGGCGTTCTCCATCCTGCGCCTCGCCGACACGCGGCTGCGTTCGCCCGGATTCTGGCTGATCCGCGACCGCATCCGCGGGCTTGAGGCATTCCAGAAACGCACGGAAGCCGCGGCGGACGGCGATTTCTCGCCCTATGACGACCTTTGCGAGGGGCTGGAGGTCAAAGACGACCGCACGCTGGTGATCCACCTGGAGAAACCCGACCCGAGGTTCCTGTATGCGCTCGCCCTGCCCTATACCGCCGTCGTCTCGCGCCGCGCGCTGGAGCATTACGGGGATGACTTCGCGGACCATCCGCAGGGTTCCGGGCCGTTCCGCCTGACCCGCTGGGAAAAGGACTACATCATCGAAATGGAGCGCTACGACGGCTACCACGCGGAATCCGACGGGCGCGTGCTCCCCGCCGCCGACAAGATATCCTGCTACCTCGTGAAGCAGCCCCTCGCCTCGTGGCTGATGTTCCTGCAGGGCCGCCTGGACCTGTACGTGCCGGACAGCGAGTGCTTCGAGGCGGTCGTGAACAAAGACCTGGAGCTGTCGCCCGCGCTGCGCGGACGCGGCATCCGGCTGCTCTCCCGTCCCCAGCTCGAGACCAACTACATCGGCTTCAACTTCACCGACCCGCTCCTCGGCGGCAATCCGCATCTCCGGCGCGCCATCACGCTGGCGTTCGACCGCGAACGCCGCATCGAGCATTCCGGGAGCCGTTTCTCCGCCGCATACGGACCCGTCCCGCCGGGCATCCCCGGCGCGGTCACGGAGCCGAGTCCCGAGTTCGGGCATCGCGACCTCGAGGCCGCGAAACGCGAACTGGAACTCGCCGGGTACAAGGACGGCATCGACCCGAAAACGGGGCGCGCGCTCGTGATCACGTTCGACCAGACCGGCAGCGACACGTTCTACCGGCAGACCGCCGAGCTCATGGCGAACGACATGGCGGAGATCGGGATCGAAATCCAGCCGGAGTTCAACACCTGGCCGCGCTTCGTGCAGAAACTCCGCGCCGGCAGCATCCAGCTCTTCCGCTACTCCTGGACCGCCGACTACCCCGACGCCGAAAACTTCCTCCAGCTCTTCTACGGAGAGAACGCGGGCGGCTGCAACCGCGTGAACTACCGGTCCGCTGAATATGACGCCATGTACCGCGAGTTCCTCACCATTGCCGATCCCGCCGAATACGCCGCGAAATCCCGCGAGATGATCCGTTTCCTCCAGGGCGAGTGCCCCTGGATCTTCGAGACGCACACCATGTGCTTCGTGATGGCGCACGAGTGGCTTTCCGGCTACATGCCGCACGATTTCGCGTTCAACCGCTGGAAATACCTCTGCGTCGACCCGGCGGCGCGCGAACAGAAGATCAAGTCGTTCAAGCCGTTCTCCATGAGCGAGCTCACGTACTGATCCGGCGCATTTCCCGGAGTCGGGGCTTTTTCCCCGCAAAAAAAGCCGAAAAAAGCCCGCCGTTTCCTTTGCATTTGACTCCGGGGACGGTATATTATTAGAGAAACACGCAGATGTGTTTCTCAATTTAATGTCACGGAACCAACTCATAATACAGCCATCATGCCGGAATCCGAACCCGAAAAAAAGACCGTCCCCGCCGGGACGCAGGCGTCTTCCGAAGCCGACAAGCGGAACTCCAAACCGGACAAAAAATCCGGGAAATCCGCCGCGGCCTCCGCGAAGAAGCCGAAGCTCCCCCGCGGCGCGAAGTGGGCGATCATCCTGCTTTCGGTCCTGTGCTTCCTGCTGCTCGGCGCACTGCTTGAGGTGGCGTTCCTGCCGCATCTCATCGAAAAGGACGTCAACAGCCTTCTCCAGAAAATGGCAGGGGACAGCATGGAGTTCCGCATCAAGACCATCAGCCTGACCTCGGCGGAAGTCGCCTGCAAGGTCAAAGACACCACGCGCGGCGGCAGGCCGCTGAGCGTAGGCAGCATCGGTTCGCTCTCCATCCGCTACTCGCCGCTCCCGCTCCTGCGCGACCGTGCCATCGAATCCATCGACATCGAAAACTGCAATGTCATGGCCGATTACTCCGACGGCACGATCTCCATTCCCGCCTACGACATCTTCGCGGATAAATTCCTGTCCGGGGAAAAGAAAGAAAAAGAAGAATCCGCCCCGGTGGACGACCTCAACGCCGTCATCCCCGTCAAGATCGGGCGCATCTCCCTCTCCGGCAGCCTGGCAGCCGTGGCGCGCGGCGAGGACGCCCTGGACACCCTGCACATCCCGTACTCCGTCACGGTCCGCCCCGACGCCGAACTGGGCTGGAACAAGCTCGAATGCTCGCTCATGGTCCATTTCGCGACGAACGGGATCCGGGGCAAGGCGACCTACATGCACAAGGAAAAGAAAGTGGCGCTGGACCTCGACGATTTCACATTCGCCACCTCGGGCCTGCCCGGCACGGTACGGTCCAGCCTGCCGCGCGGGCTCCGCGCCGGTATCTCCCTCAAATCGAAATCCGAGATCGACCTGAACAGCCTGACCCCGGAGGGACTTGAGAATTCGTCCTTCGAGGTCGACGGCGATCTCACGCTCGGCTACCGCACGCCCGATGGGCTCCGCATCGACTCCGCCGCGCCGTTCTCGTTGAAGATGGTCCCGCGCATCGTCCCGACCGTAAAGCCGATGAATCCGCCCAAAACGGAAAAAGACCTTGTGCTTACGCTCGGCGCGCTGAAAGGCGAATACGACGCAATCCCGTTCGAGCTCGGAGACATCAATGCGACCGTCTCGCTCCGGCGACAGACGCTTCAGGGCGGATTCCGGCTTACCGTCGCCGAGTCCGAGCCCGCGGAGTTCGCTTTCGGCGGCGGCATGAACGAGGACAGAATGTCTTTCAGCCTCGCCCTCAGCAACAAGCCGCTCTTCCAGGCAAAATACATGGGTGCGGATGTCTCTTTCCGCCCCGACACGATCACCGCCGAACTGGAAAAGTCCGGCGGCGGAATGGATGCCACGGCATCGTTCCTGATCCAGGAGTTTCAGGCGGAAGTCGACGGCGGCGCACTCAAACCCGAACTCAAGGGGCTGACCGCATCCCTCAAGCCGGAAAAAGTCTCGGGCAAGTTCAGCTTGATCGACTCTTTGATGAAAGCTTCCCTGGATATCAACGGCGGCAACATCGGCGCGGCGTACAAAGGCACGTCCGTGTCCTTCCGCCCCGGCAAATTCGGCGCCAGCATGCAGAAAGACGACGGCGGGATGACCGCCGACGCTTCATTTTCGCTTCAGGATTTTCAGACGGAACTCAAAGGCGGATCGTTCTCTCCTGAGCTCAAGGACCTGACCGCCTCTTTCCAACCGGAGGAGATCACGGGAGAATTCAGCATGAACGGCGCGGAAACAAAGGCTTCCCTCGAGATCAGCGCCGGAGACCTCCGCGCAGGGTACAAAGACATGGCAGTCTCTTTCAAGCAGAAGAGCATCAATGCTGATTTCGCGATGGCGGGCGACGAAAAACGTGCCGGCGCCGGATTCCGGGATGGCGAACTGACCTTCGAGAAAGACGGCATAAAAGTCTCCTTTACCCCCGAATCTTTCGACGCCGGCGCCACATTGACCGGCGGCATCGACACGGCTCATGCCGAGCTCAAGGGCGGAAAGCTCCTCGCCGAACTCGAGGGCATGGCATGCGAGGCGGATACGCTCGTGTTCAACGCCGAATCGGGAGACGGCAAACAATACCATGCCGACGCGAAGATCACGGATTTCCAGTTCAAACAAACCGCCGCAAACCTCACCTACGACGCGCCGGAACTCGGCCTGAACGCCGCGTTCGACCTCGACGGCGGCGTCCTCTCCGGCGAGGCAGTCTGCGAAGATTCCAAGCTCGCCATGCCCGAACTGAAGCTTCTCGCGCAAAACCTGCACTGGGAATTCCCGTTCGACTACACGCTCGCCGAAGCGGAACCGGACAATGAGGAAGACGGCGAAAAAGCTGCGGCGAACGCGCCACGGACGGGCAAGGTCTCGCTCGGTGATTTCGAATTCAACGGCGTTCAGGCAGCCTCGTTCGACGGCACGATCCAGTGGAACGACGCCGCGAAGGCGCTTCACCTGAAAACGGATGCGCATCTCTTCTCCATCGACGGGCAAATCTACGCGGACGTCGCGCTCGGCCCTACGGGCGTGGAGACCGCGTGCGGCATCACCATCCCCGAACAGGAAGCCGACCTCTCGAAAGACCTCGCCAAGTTTTTGCCGCAGTTCGAGGAGATCTCCTGCACGGGCAAGCTCGGCGGCAGTGCCGTGTACAAGCTCCTGCCGAAGACCACCACCGGGCACGCCGATTTCCACATCGCCGACGCCGACGTCCTTATCCCGGAACAGAAGCTCGAAGTCCGCGGCATCAACCTCGGATTCGAGATGCCGGAGATCGCCGTCATGAAGTCCGCGCCTGGCCAGACGCTCTCGTTCAAGTCCGTCAAGTACGATCGGATCGAGACGGGGTCGGGCAAGGCAACGTTCCGCATGGAGGCCCCGGACACCTGGCAGGTCGAAAACGCCATGCTCAACTGGTGCAACGGGCACATCCGCCTCGGCGGCATCACGTACCGCATCGGCCAGACGACCACCGAGGCCGTGATGTACTGCGACCGCCTGGAGCTGCCGCTCTTCCTCACGCAGATCGGGCTCGGCCAAATCAACGGCAGCGGCTCCATCAACGGCACCATCCCGGTCGTGCTCGTGCAGAAGACCGACGCGTTCGGCAAGACGAAGATCGACAACATCTATTTCGAAGATGCGTTCCTCTTCTCCACGCCCGGCGAGGACGGCGTGATCAAGGGCGAACTCGACGAGGCGCTCCTGGACGCCGAAAGCGGCATCGAAATGGAGCTCTCCAAGGACGCTTTGAAAGACTTCACCTACTCCTGGGTCCGCATGCGCATGCTTTCCACAGGGGAGGACAAGGAAAACCTGAAACTCGAGCTCCAGCTCGACGGGCGCCCCAACCGCGCCCTGTACTACGCGTTCGACGAGAACACCGCCTCGTTCGTGAAATCCCCCACGCCGTGCATCTTCCAGGGCATCCGCCTGGACACGAACGTGAACATGTACGGCAAGGCGATGGAGCTCGTCGACTACTTCCAGCAGATCTTCTCGAAAGCCGAATAACATAAGCCCTAACACCCACCACCACCAACCAGACAACAACGTTCAACGCAACACATAACACAACCAAACAAACACCCTCAACAGGGAAAGGAATCACAACCATGAAAAAGTTCCTGCCAGTCCTCGCCGCCGCGGCCGTCGCCATCACGCTCGGCTTCGGCGCCTCGTCCTGCATCCGGACCGAAAGCGAGATCAAGCCCATCGAGATCAAGCCCGTGCACATTACGCTTGACATCAACATCCGCATCGAAAAAGCCCTCGACGACTTCTTCGGCGACCTCGACGCGCTTTGATCCGAACCAGTTCCACAACTTCAGGAGATTATTACCATGAAAAAATTCCTCGCTCTCTCCATTGCCGCTTTCACGCTCGCTTTCGCCATCCCGCAGGCCCTTTCCGCCGCGGATGACGCCGCCACCATCAAGAAGAACATGGCGGAACGCAAGCCCAAGATCGAAGTCCTCAAGAAAGCCGGTTCCATCGGCGAAAACAATACCGGCTACCTCGAAGCCATGAAGGACGCCAAGCTCGAAGACGCCGACAAGAAGCTCCTCGAGGACGAAAACAAGGACCGCAAGGCCGTTTACTCCGCCATCGCCAAGAAGGAAGGCTCCACCGTCGACAAGGTCGGCGAACTCCGCGCCAAGCAGATCCGCACAAAAGCCAACGAGGGTGAATACATCCAGGGCGAAGACGGCAAGTGGGTCAAGGCCCCCAAGCCCGCCGAAAAGAAGGACGAAAAGAAAGACGAAAAGAAGTAATCCGTTTTTCTCCTCGACAGCAAGCTGATTGATCCCCGGGACGCAGCGCCGTTTCCCGCTCCGCCCGCGTCTCGGGTTTTCGGTCTTTGCCCCGGCATGCTTTACCAGCCTCCATTTCATATCTCGGAGAATGCAATCAATATGATTGCAGAGATTGCCGCGCTCCTGGAACGGCACGCAAAACCAGCGGGAAAAAGCACCCTGAAACTTCGCCGCGCGAACCGCATCAAGACCATCCAGGCGACTTTGGCAATAGAAGGCAACCAATTGTCGGAGGAGCAGGTTTCGGAGATCCTGGACGGCAAACGGATCGCGGGTCCTTTGCGGGAGATCCAGGAAGTCAGAAACGCCATAGCAGTCTACGACATCGCCCAAACTCTGGACCCGTACTCCATGGACGATCTCCTGAAAGCGCACGGGATGATGATGGCGGGCCTGATCGATGAAACGGGGACTTTCCGCCACGGCGGGGCAGGAGTCGTGAAAGGCGATGAAGTGATCCACGTGGCGCCGCCGGCTCATTTGGTGCCGAACCAGATCAAAGACCTTTTCACATGGCTGCGCGCTTCGGAAGACCACCCGCTGATCCGGAGCTGCGTCTTTCATTACGAACTGGAATTCATCCATCCTTTCGCGGATGGAAATGGCCGCATGGGACGGCTCTGGCAGTCGCTGATTCTCGCGAAATGGAATCCGGTCTTCCTACAGATACCTGTGGAGACAATGGTTTACAACAACCAAACACAGTATTACCAGGCCATCAACGACAGCCTGGCAGCCAACGATTCCGGCATCTTTCTGGAATTCATGCTCCGATTGCTTCTGCATGTACTCAAAAAGCAAAAAGCCCCCGTGCGGACCGGGGACAAGAGCGGCAGAGACCTATGCAACCGGGTCTTCCGCCTCATCAGGAAAACGCCGGGCATTCGCTCCGGCGCCATAGCCGAAAAGCTCTCCATCAGCGCCAGGACAGCGGAACGCTATCTGCAACAATTGAAGCGGCTGGGAAAGATCGAATTCCGCGGCGCGCCGCGGAACGGCGGTTATTTTCCAAAAGAAAACGATGAATGATCCGGCGGAGTAAATGGCGGAGTAAATGGCGGAGTAAAGACGTCTCATGACAAGCTGCAAAGTCCTGAATGCGAACGTGATCAAATTCATCGCGATCATCGCGATGACGATCGACCATGTCGCGTGGACGATGTACCCGGGGTATCCGCATCACTGGTTGCCGCTGACGATGCACGTCATCGGGCGCATCACCATGCCGATCATGTGCTTTTTCGTGGCGGAGGGGTTCTTCCACACGCGGAACATCAACAAATACATGTTCCGCATGTTCCTCTTCGCATTCATCTCGCACTTCGCATACAAGTTTGAATGGTACGGGTTCTCCGACTGGCATGCGTACATCCCGCTCTACTACGGCAATCTCGGCAGCCAGACGAGCGTGATCTGGACCCTGGCATGGGGCCTGGTGATGCTCCGCATAGAGTACTCGGAGCGCATCCGGAGCACGTGGCTGAAGACGCTGCTGATCTGCCTGATCTGCATCGTGAGCTTCAGCGGGGACTGGAGCTGCACGGCGTCGGTGCTGGTGCTGAGCTTCGGGACGAACCGCGGGCATCTGCTGCGCCAGGCGCTTTGGCTGGTCTTCTACGTGGCGGTCTTCTCCTACACGTACATGCCGGAGGATCTGCTGTACGCCACGATGCAGCTGTCCGTGGTGCTGTCGATCCCGATCCTGGCGCTGTACAACGGCCAGCGCGGGCCGAATCCGCGGGTCAACGCGTTCATGAAGTGGTTCTATTACGTCTACTACCCGCTGCACCTGTTCATCCTCGGCCTGCTGAGATGGTACCACCTGATCCCGATTTACTATTACCGGTGACCGGCGGGCATTTTCCGAGGGAAAAAAGGGGGAATAAGAAGAAGACCGGTTACGCCAACGTCTCAAGATTCCGCCATGCGGCGGCAGCCGTGTCGTCCCGCACGGCATCGGCAAGTCCGCAGGCGGCGCTTTCGAGCCGGGAATCGCCGACGGCAGCGGCAAATGTCGCCTCGACATTGTAGAAAACGCTGCCTTTTTCATTTGCCGTGGTCTTCTTCGCCGTCATGGAAATGTAGTACTCGCCCGCTTCGAGCGAAAGCGCATCCATGCTCGCCGAACCGGACGAAGCGCCCGCATCCAGTTTGAGCTTGAGCGTACCGAGCGTTTCCAGCGCGGGATTGCCTTTCCTGTCCGCGCCTTTCCTGTAGAGCGCGAACGTGGCATCCGCGGTGAAAGTGAGCCGGAAGCTCAAGGCCCCGCCGTCCGCCAGCACGATCTTCGCGTAGTCCGCGGCATCCTGATATCCTACGAAATTCCCGAACCCGTCAAGTCCTGCTGCGCTGACGTCCAGCTGGACCGCCTGCGTACCCGAAGCGGCAATGTCGTTCACAACAAGGTTCGCGTCATCGTTGTAAGCCTTGGCTTTCTTGTCGAACAGCCAGCCGTTCGCGCCGCCGTCCGCACTGTCGAAGAACAGGCTTGACGCGCTGACATCCAAGTTGTAGTAGACCTCTTCGTCTTTTGCGGCATTCGATGCCTGCACGGCGACGTAGTATTCGCCCGATTCGAGCAGCTTGGCAGCAGTGGACGCGGCATACTCCGCAGCGTCTTTCGGCAGTTTGAACGAGGTGGTCTGAAGGAGCTTAGCGCCGGCGACGTCGCCGTTTTTATTGAACGTGAGCTTGTAAACCAGGAGTTTCGCCGCTTTCGTGCCGTTCAGCGTGAAACTCAGTTTCGCATCCGTTTCCAATCTGATCTTCACGAAATCCGTCTCGTCGCCGAACCCGACGAAATTGCCCTTGCCGTCAGCGCCGGCGGGGATCTCCTTGTCCGGGCGGATGGAGCCTGCGCCGCGCCCGACGACGACCGCCTCGGCGCCGCAAACGTCGCCGTTCGTCCTTTTCGCCTTCGCATCGTACAGCCAGTTGTTCCAGCCGTCGTCACAGTCGAGGAAGAACTTCTTCGTTTCCCCGATCCGCACGCTGTAGTCCGCATAGCCGCCCTTGGCAGCATTCAGGGACTGCATGGAGATGTAGTAGTCGCCCGATTCCAGCAGAAGCGGAGCAGTCTCCGCCGTGTATGCATCGGAATCCTTGGCTTTCCTGAGCTCCGTGGCCTGGAGTTTTTTCAGGGAGTACGTGACAACACCTTTTTTGCCGATTGTTTCGACCAGAGTGCTGACCGTGAACTTCGCGGCGTCGCCCGCGGCAAGCGAGAAAGACAGTTTTGCCGCGGTTTCGAGCGTGATTTTCCTGTAGTCGACCTCGTCGCCGAGGCCGACCCAGCCATCTGCCACGAGGTCCTCGGTCTCGCCCGTCACGACGCCGGCGAAAGGAATGCTGCCGTCATCGCCGGCGGTCTTCAGGTCCGTCCAGTCGTCCTGGTTGTCGCCCTTGACGAACCCCTCCCCCGAAACGGAAAGGGTGTATTTGGAATCGCCGTGGGCTTCCCAGTTCACAGCCATCACCGAAACATAATACGTGCCCCGTTCAAGCGGGACGTCCACGAGCGCGCCACTGCCTTTCGAGCCGGTGACGGTGCGCGACTTCAACGCTTTCAGGCTGCCTTTTTCGGTCAGGGAATACAATTTCAGCTCGAGCTCCTTTTCGACGCCGCTCAATGTGAACGTGTATTTGCCGGCGCAGGCAATCGTCACTTCGCGGAAATCCCTGTAATCGTAATACCCGACATATTCATCCGCGGCGATGACCGTTTCGGTCGCCTGCCCAGCCGGATCGTATTCCAGCACGGTCTTCCAGGTCTCCTCGGCTTTTGCCTTTTTCCAGGTATCGTCGGCATCCGTCACGGCATCATCGTACACTTTCACCGTGCGCGACAGGGAGGACACGCTGCCGGTCGCATCCTGCGAATAGACTTGCACGGTCAGGGAACTAGACCCGACCGGCAGCCTTGAGGCGTCGAGCGTGCAGGTGAAATTGCGGGAACTTCCGGCGGACACGAAATCCACGCTTATCGATTCCAGCAGGGTCTCTTCGCAATAAATATATGCCGTAGAGGCTTTCGATTTGGACGTTCCCTCGTTGGAGATGCGGAAATTCAGGATGACGTCGTCTTCCCAGTTCACGGTATTCGCCTTGAGCGTCAGTTTCGAAACGGTCAGGCAGGGCGAGACCACGGGAGTGAGGCCCATGATCATTTCGTCGATGACATAATCGTTGTTCAGGCTGTCCAGGCTGTACCATCCGTTGTCTTTCCCGCCCCAGCCGAAATTCAGGTGGAACTCGTTTGTGGAGCTGTTGTAGCCGTCGATGATGACCGCGTGCCTCGCCTCCCCCTCTTTCTTCCCGTTGCCGTACTTCAACGAAGCTCCGACCGGACGCCCATCGAGAAGTTCATTCACCAGCAGAGTGACCCCGGCATCCGTCAGGCCGCCCTGATTCCGGCGGAAGTATCTGGGATTGGAATAATAATACCGTAAACCCTCCTGGAATCCGGAGCGAATGAACAGGTCCGTATTCCAGACCGTGGAGGTGGATTCGGAGGAGTAGGACGCCTGCTGCACGACCCCGGCCGCGAAATTCAGCGCCGCAATGCACTTGTTGCTGTTGATCCTGAAATTCGAGAGGTAACTGTTCGTCTCGGAGAACGACAGGTACTTGTATTTGGACACATCCTTGGAATCGCTGCTGACCGTTATGCCGTTCTTCGTGTAGGAATCGGACTCGTCGAGCGTGAGCGAAAGGTCCAGCAAACCGTTCTCGATCCAGTAAAAGATGATTTGCGCGGCGGCGGTATTGGTGCAGCCGGTCAGGCTGCGCTCCTTCGTCTTCGAGTCCACCGGGCAGTACTGGTTGTACGGGTCGTACTGGTTCCACTCCGTGGAGAGCAGACAGGTGTTTGCCGCATAATCCCTGAGCTCGGCAGTCCGGTCCAGGGTAATGGAGTTTCCCAGCAGGTTGTCCAGTTCGCGGGCGGCCACAGAAATGACCTGGTCGGTGGAGTATGCGCTGCCCATGAGGATGAACGCGTTGTCGTTGGCGGTCTGGTTGTTGCCGTCGATGGTCTCGGAAACGCCGAAGAAACTGCCGTAGTTCTTAAAAGCGCCGCTTTCCCCGAAATAAAGCGTGGAGTATGCGACGTCCTGGGGCTTTTCCAGGGTGAAGACGACCCCGTCCGCCTTGTACTTCGCCGTCAACTGGGACAGGATGGTCTGCTTCTGCGCGTCGGAGAAGCCGGAATTCCTGACCGTGACGGAGATCGACAAGTTCAAATCGCGGTTGCGGTAAGTCGTGCGCTCCCCGTCGAAGTCCAGGTAAACATATTGATATGCGGTTTCCGTGTCCAAATCGCCCGGTCCTTTGTTCTCATCTGCCCCGGCGGTGTTTCCCGTTTGCGCCGGAGTTTCTTATAATATAGCAGATTATGCGGGGATGTCAAATCGTGAAAAGCCGCAAGGCGGGACGGGCAGGACGAAAATCGGCTCCGCGTCACTGTCCGGGGAGCTTCGCGGGGATGTCGCCCCAGCCTTTGCCGTACTTCAGAATCTCGGAATCGCCGACGGGACCGCGCACGATGAGGACGCGCAGGCCGGGGACCTTTTTCATCCAGCCTGCCACGGCATCCGGTCCGGCGATGAAGATGGACGTGGAAAGGGCGTCGGATGCGACGCCGGCAGGAACCTTGGACGGCGGATCGGCCGGTTTCAAATGCTCGCCGGGGACTGCTTTTCCGGCGGGGACGATGACAGACACGGAGTCCATGTCTGCCACGGGCAGTCCGGTGGCGGGGTCGATGATGTGCGTGTACTGCCTGCCGTCGATGACGACGTAGCGTTCGTAATTGCCGCTGGTGCTGATAGCGGCATCGCCGAGCGTGGTGCGTCCGAGGAGTTCATCCTTGTGGAACGGATCGCGGATGCCCGCGGCGTACTTGCCGCCGCCGGATTTCTTCGGGAGCGCCAGGATGTTCCCGCCGATCTCGATCCAGCCGGTGTTCACGCCGAATGCTCGGACGGCGTCCGCCGCCCGGTCGAGCGCATAGCCCTTGGCGATGCCGCCGAGGTTGATGGACATGCCGGGGACGGTAAACTTCACGGAGTGCTTTTCGTCGTCGAAGACGACCTTGTCAAGCCCGGTGAGGCGCTTTGCCTCCTCGATCTCCTCCGCGGACGGCAGAGTCTCGCGTTTGCTGTGGAATCCCCAGAGCTTCATCAGCGGGTCGATCGTCACGTCAAAGAGGCCGCCGGATTCGCGGTGGAAGATCCGCGCAGCCGTGAGCACATTCCACAACAGGTCCGAACAGGCGAACGGTTCGTCCGCGGCGGACGCGTTGAGCTTGGAAAGTTCACTTTCCGGGTCGAAGATGTTGCAGGCCTTCTCCACCTCGCGGACCGCCTCGTGCGCCGCGGTCAGGGCGTTGCTGACCGTCATTTTCTCCTTGTGGGCGAGCGTGACCGAGCCGTACGTGCTCATGGTGGAGAACATGATGGTCTCGCTGTGCATCCGGCGGGCGTCCCGAATGGCGACGTACAGCAGGAAGATGCCTACGACCGCCGCAAGGGCGAGGTTCCGGAAGATCATGCGTCGGAACGGCGTGTTGGTGAATTCTTTCAGGTTCATGGTAGGTCATGCCCTCGGATGGAATTTGTTGAAGACGCCGAGCAGGCGGTTTTCATCCACATGCGTGTAAATCTGCGTGGTGCTGATGTCGGCGTGCCCGAGCATCTCCTGGATCACGCGCAGATCGGCGCCGTTTTCCAGCAGATGGCTCGCGAATGAATGGCGGAGCGTATGCGGATGGATGTTTTTCGAGATCCCGGCGATCCGCGCGGCCTCTTTCACGATCATCCAGATGCGCTCGCGGTCGAGCTTCCTGCCGTGATTGGACAGGAAAAGCTGCGGCGCGGAGCCGTCTCCTGCGAGTTCGGGGCGGGCTTTCTCCAGATAACGTTTCAGCTGGCGGATGGCGGCGTCCCCCATGGGCACGATGCGCTCCTTGGACCCCTTGCCGAGCACGCGGATGGTGCGTTCGTCGAAACGGACGGCCCCGAAACGCAGGTTCACGCATTCGCTGACGCGGAGCCCGCAGGAATAGAGCAGCTCCAGGATGCAGCGGTTGCGGATGGTCAGCGGGTCCTGCGCCCTCGCGGGAAAGGCGTCGAGCAGGGCGTCGACCTCTGCCACGTTCAGGAAATCGGGCAGGATGCGCCAGAACTTCGGCGAATCCATCACGTCCGTCACGTCCGCGGCGATGAGGCGTTCGCGGAAAAGGTACCGGTACAGGATCTTGATCGCCACGAGCCGCCGCGCAATGCTGACCGTCTCCAGCCCCCGCTCGTCGCGGCAGTATTCCAGATAATCCAGAATGGCGTCGCGGCCGGCGTCGTCGAACGAGCCGATCCCCTGCGCATTGAGCCAGTGGACGAAATCTTCGAGGTCGGAGGAATATGCCGAGGTGGAGTTCCGGCTGAGGCCGCGTTCCGCAGTCAGGTAGCCGATGAAATGTTGAAGGATCTTTTCCATGCTCCCCCCGGGGAGGCAGTGCCTCCACTGCGGTTGTGCCGTGCTTCGCGACGGCACGGATTCAAGATATAAAAAAACGCCATTTTGTATGGTGAAGATACAAAAATGGCGAGAGCGACGGGATTCGAACCCGCAACATCCACCGTGACAGGGTGGCACTCTAACCAGTTGAGCTACGCCCCCGCAATTTCTTGCATGAAACTTAATATACACCCGAGATTCGGAAAAAGCAAATCCAAACCGTAAAAAAGTGCGAAAAAAACCGTACGGTCCCCGCTTCCGTGAACGGAATCCGGTCCCAGGACCGGGAAACAGTTCAAAAGCGGGATGCTTTCCGAGACGGGAACCGAGGAGGACACCGCCTCAAAAAGGGGAACGGCGTCCGCCTCAGACGACGTAGAAGCCCGCGCCGAGCCGGATGAAGTCGTCGACGAACGTGGGATAGGTGACGCCGATGCACTCGACGGAGTCGATGACGGTGGGGTCTTTCGCGTCCTTGTCGCAGGTCATGCCGGCGATCGCCAGGGACATCGCGACGCGGTGGTCGCGGAAACTGTCCACATGCGCCGGTTTCAGCTTTCCGCCCGTGATCGCCATGCCGTCCTCGAATTCCTCGACCCGGATCCCCATCTTGCCCAGCTCGTGCGCCATGACCGCGATGCGGTCGGTCTCTTTCAGGCGGGCCTGCGCCACGTTCTTCAGCACGGTGATGCCGTCTGCGCATGCAGCCACGACGGAGAGGATGGGCAGCAGGTCGGGCGTGGAGTTCAAATCGAGTTCGGCGGCGTGGAGTTTCACGGGGCCGGGCTTCACGCGGGCGAATCCCGGTCCGGTCTCGATCTTCGCGCCCATGCGCCCGGCGAGTTCGACGAACGCCTTGTCGCCCTGGGGATCGTTGAAGTCGAGGTTGCGGATCAGGATGCCGCCGCCGGTCAAGATGGCCGCGGCGAGCGGGAATGCAGCCGTGGAGAAGTCGCCGGGGATGGTCTCGTTGAACGGCTTGAACTGCTGGCCGCCGGACACCTGGAACCGCGTGTAGTTCTTGTTGTATTTCAGGTTGATGCACTGGCGTTTCAGCCATGCGAGCGTCATTTCGACGTAGGGGACCTCGTTCAGGAACGGGACGTTCAGGATGGTGTCGCCGTCGGCAAGGGGCGCGGCGAGCAGGAGCGCGGAGAGGTACTGGGAGGAAGTGCCGTCAACGGACGTTTCGCCGCCGTGGATGGGGCCTGTGACCGTCAGGGGGCAATGCCCGTCCGCGGATTCGGTTTTCGCGCCAAGGTCGCGCAGAGCGGACAGAAGCGGCTCCATCGGGCGATTCTGCAGGGATTCGTCGCCGCCGAACGAGATCGGCGCGGAGGAAAGCGCCGCCAGTGCGCTGAAAATGCGGAGCCCGGTGCCGGAATTGCCCATGTCCAGCGCGCGCGCCGGTTCGATCATGCGGCCGCCGGTGCCGATCACCTGCCACATGGAATCGTCGCCGCGGCGGACCCATGCGCCGAGTGCGCAGGCGGCGGAGAGGCAGGAGAGCGTGTCGTCGGAGACGAGCGGCGCCTTGATGACGGACGAGCCTTTCGCGAGGGAAGCGATGGCGAGTGCGCGGATGGTATGGGATTTGGACCCGGGAACGGCTGTTTCGCCGTTGATCTGCGAATGTCTGACGGATAAAAGCATGGTGGGGAAAGCTCCGTTGTTCCGGCTTGATGTTACTGTTCGGTCTCCGCTCCGGCGTCCGGCGGGAAGATGGCGTTCGCGTAGGTCTCCGGGTCGAAGGCCTGGAGATCGTCGGGCTGTTCGCCGAGCCCGACGAAGAGAATGGGCAGGGCGAATTCGCGCTGAGCGGCGCATGCGGCTCCGCCCTTTCCGGTGCCGTCCATTTTCGTGAGGATCATGGCGGACGCGCCGGAGACGGCGGCGAACTCGCGCGCCTGGGAAATGGAATTGCTGCCGTGGCTGGCGTCGATGGTGAGGATAGTCTCGTGCGGCGCACCGGGCAGGACCTTGTCGATGATGCGCGTGACTTTCGCCAGCTCGTCCATCAGGTTCTTGCGGTTCTGCTGGCGTCCGGCGGTGTCGATGAGCAGGTAGTCCATGTTCTTGGCGACGGCGGACTTCACGGCGTCGAACGCCACGGCCGCCGGGTCAGCGCCCTGCTTCGCCGCGACGATCTGGCTGCCGGTGCGTTCCGCCCACAGCGTGAGCTGTTCCACGGCGGCGGCGCGGAACGTGTCGCACGCGCCGAGCATCACGCGTTTTCCATCCTGCGCCAAAGCGGCGGCGAGCTTGCCGATGGTGGTGGTCTTGCCGCTGCCGTTCACGCCGACGAAGAGCAGCACAGTCACGCCGTCGGGATTTTTCCGCATGGGGCGCGCGCCCTCGGAAAGGATCTTTTTGAGTTCGGCGGCTGCCACGCGGGAAATGTCATCGGAGGACTTGAGTTCGCCGAGCTTGTAGCGTTCGCGGATGTTCTCCACGATGGACCGCGAGGCCGACATGCCGAGGTCGGTCCCGATCAGAGTCCTTTCCAGTTCGGCAAAGTCTTCCTCGGTCCATTCCCTTTTTTCGGTGAAGAGCCCGGCGATCTTGCGGTTGACCGCCACGGCGGTCTTCTGGAGGCCGTTTTTGAATTTGGAAAAGAGGGAAAACATGTTTCCTTACTCCGTCCTTCCGTCCGCTGGTTTCTTCTCGATCTCGTTCTTGATGCCGTTCAGGATGCCGTTGATGAAGACGCCGGACTTCTCGTCGCTGAAATCCTTGGATATCTCGATCGCCTCGTCGATGCTCACGAGATGCGGGATCTCCGTGCAGTAGAGCATTTCCGCCACGGCAACTTTCATGATGTTGCGGTCCACGGCGGACATGCGCTCCACGTCCCACTTTTCGGAGAACCGGCTGAGGTAATCGGTGATGACGTCGTCGTTGGCCTGGACATGGCCGATCAGGAGTTCGGCATAGCCGCGTGCGCGGCGGAAGACACGGTTGTCGGGAAATTCCCCGGATTCCTCGGCCTGTTCCCAGAAATCCTCCATCGTGCCCGGCTCGGTCACGCTGTCGCGCAGGTCGCATTCGAACAGGTACTGCATCGCCAGTTCGCGACCGAGGCGCTTGAAATGCTGGTGCGGCTGGAACTGCGGCTGATGCTTTTTCATGCCGGGTGCGGCAGGGGATTTCCGCTCCGGGGAAACGTTTCCGGCTTCGTTTTCAAGGTCAGGTTCTGTATTCATCGGTGACTCTGCGTTTCGGAAAAGATGAGGGATGCATCAAAGTTTCTTGTTCAGGTTCGCCATTTCGATGGCGGCGACGGCGGCATCCGCGCCGCGGTTGCCCGCCTTGGTGCCGGAACGTTCGATCGCCTGTTCGATGTTCTCGACCGTGACGACGCCGTAGATGACCGGGATCCCGGACTCCATGCCGATCTGGGCGAGGGATTTCGAGACCTGGCTGTAGATCGTGGAGGCGTGGGCGGTGGCGCCCTGGATCACCACGCCGAGCGCGATGACGGCGTCGTATTTGCCGCTCTTCGCGAACTTGGAAACGGTGAACGGGAGCTCGAACGAGCCCGGCACCCATGCCTGCGTGATGTTCTTGCGGCTGCCTCCGTGGCGGACGATCGCGTCGACCGCGCCGCTGAAGAGCTTGGACACGAAGAATTCGTTGAAACGGGCGCACACGATCGCGATTTTGAGCCCGGCGGCGTTGAGGTTGCCTTCCAGCACTGTGATTTCGTCGTTTGCCATGATGGTTTCTCCTGGTGTTTTATGTTGAATTTGCTGTGATTTCGGTTCGGTTCCGCGCGGCGTGGGATCAGATCAGGTGCCCCATCTTCTCCCGTTTGGTGTCGAGGTAATGCTTGTTGTATTCGCCCGGTTCGATCACGATGGGGACGCGCTCGTCGATGACGAGCCCGTAGCCGTCGATGCCGACGACTTTCATCGGGTTGTTCGTGAGCAGGCGAAGATGCTTCACGCCCAGGTCGAGCAGGATTTGCGCGCCGATGCCGTATTCGCGGAGATCAGGCGGGAATCCGAGGCGGATGTTTGCCTCGACGGTGTCGCACCCCTCCTCCTGAAGCTTGTAGGCGCGGAGCTTGTTCGCCAGCCCGATGCCGCGCCCCTCCTGCCGCAGGTACACCAGCACGCCGGCGCCCTCCGCCGCGATCATGCGCATGGCCGTGTGGAGCTGGTCGCCGCAGTCGCACCGCATGGATCCGAAGACGTCGCCCGTGAGGCATTCGCTGTGCATGCGGACGAGCACGGATTTCGCGGCGGCGACATCGCCGTGGGTCAGCGCCAGATGGCAGGCGCCATCGAGCTTGGAGCGGAACATGTGAAGCATGAAGTCGCCGTACGCGGTCGGGAGCTTCACGCAGAGTTCTTCTTCGACGAGCTTTTCCGTCTTGCGGCGGTATTCGATGAGGCTGGCGATGGAACAGAGCTTCAGCCCGAATTTCTCCTTGAACTCCACGAGGTCGTCCAGGCGCGCCATCGTGCCGTCGTCCTTCGTGATCTCGCAGATCACGGCGGCGGGCTGGAGCCCTGCCAGACGCGCCAGGTCCACGGACGCCTCCGTGTGGCCTGTGCGCTGAAGCACGCCTCCGGGCCGCGCGGCGATCGGGAACACATGCCCGGGAATGCCGAAATCCTCGCGTTTCGCCGCGGGGTCGAGCAGGGCTTTGATCGTGGCGGCGCGGTCAAACGCGCTGATGCCGGTGGTGCCGGTCATGACGTCGACGCTCTCCGTGAACGCAGTCTTGAAGTGGTCGGTGGAGGGCGCACGGTAGATTTTGAGTTCCTTGGCGCGTGCCTCGGTGATGGGGGCGCAGACCAGGCCGCGTGCGTGGGTGATCATGAAATTCACATGTTCCGGCGTGATCTTTTCCGCCGCGCATACCAGATCGCCCTCGTTCTCGCGTTTCTCGTCGTCCGTGACGATCACGAGCCGGCCTGCGCGCACGTCCTCCAGGACGCTTTCCACGGTATCGAACCTGCTGTCCATTCTCGATTGACCTCGTAGTTTGTTCTGCGGCATCGGGACTTCGCGTTAAAGAACATGCTTTCGACTCTGCAATGATTCTCTCATCCGGACTGCCTCGCCGCCGGGCGCGCCGTTCCTGCGCATCCATGCGGTCCGTTCACCGTCGGTCGTGGAGTTCCACCACATCGGCCGGCTTTCACCGGTTCGCGGACTGTCACCGCCGGTCTGGAATCTCACCAAACCCCGAATAACTGCAATTTGTCTGTTTCAAAAAATGCAAGTATTAATATACACGCGCAGGAAAGATTTGTCAAGCACTTACGGCGGAGATGCATGAAAAAAGCTCCGCACTGCAAAGCCTGATTGAAAAACACATGCGATTGACTGGAACGAAAAGGATCACAGGACTTCAGCGTTGTTTTCCATATGCCTCAGAGCCCAGCCAGTTTCACCGAGGTCCCGAAACAAGTTGCAGTCTTGATCGATTGTTTTGATCAACCGATCAGTTGTAATCAATCGCATAAAACAAGAAAGACTTATCTGTATTCCTGAGAATAATCATCTTCCCAGCACAATAATGCGTATTATGGGGCGTTAATTGGTTAAGTGGAATAATCAATTCGCAATCATCCCGGTGGAGCAAAACGCACTTTCCCGGCAAAAAAACTCCTCATATTCGGCTGATGGTGATTTCACCATCAGTCACCTCGCGCGAAATTCGACGCTGCTTTTTTCAACCTTAACCCCAACGATACAAGGAAACAAGCATGAAAACAACGAAATGGATTCTCACCTGCGCACTCGCGGCTTCCATGACCGCGGCAACGATTTTGGCTCAGGAAGCCGCTCCTGGCGGCGGCATGGGCGGATTCCCCGCAATGGGCGGTTTCGGCGGCGGAATGCCCCCGATGGGTGGCGGCCAAGGCGGAATGCCTGATTTCGGCGCCATGTTCGGAGGCGGCATGGGCGGTTTCGGCGGCGGCGCTCCCGGCGGCGGAATGGGAGGCATGCCCGGCGGAATGGGCGGCGGAATGCCTGATTTCGGCGCCATGTTCGGAGGCGGAATGGGCGGTGGAATGGGCGGTTTCCCGATGATGGGCGGTTTCGGCGGTATGGGCGGTTTCGGCATGGGGGCTGCTCCTGCCGACAGTGCTGTCGATAAGCTCAACCAGCCCGTCGCGGAATCTGCTTCCGATCCCGGTACGGCTAAGGTCACGACTGCCGCGCTGAATCCGCAGTGGGCGCAGCGCATCCAGCAGAAAAAGCAGCAGGCCGAGAAGGAAGGCAAGGATATTCAGCTCGTTCTGGTCGGCGACTCCATCACCCATTTCTGGGAAGGCGGCGGCTTCGGCAGCGGCGGACAGAACGTCTACAAGGAACTCGCGAAGTACCATCCGCTGAACCTCGGGTTCTCCGGCGACCGCACCGAGCACACGCTTCATGTGATCAAGGATGCGGGCATCTTCGAGCTCATTGAACCGAAATACGTCACGCTCATGATCGGCACGAACAACTTCGGCATGCATGAAGCGGAACCCGCCGGCACAGCCGAAGCCATCCGCCAGTGCGTCCTCGCCATCAAGGAAAAGGCACCGAAAGCCAAGATCATGCTCTACGGCATCTTCCCGCGCGGAGACGGACTCGGAGACAAGTGCGCCGCCACCAACGCGATCATCAAGGACTTCGCCGACGGCAAGACTGTCTTCTATGAAGACCTCACCCCGAAGTTCACCGACGCGAACGGCAACCTCATCCAGGGTGTGATGGGCTTCGACCGCCTTCATCCCGCGGAAAAGGGCTACCAGATCTGGCTGGAATCCATCAACGCTTTCATCGCCGACTGCGAATCACCGCTGGGCAAGACCGTGCCCGGCGCCGAGGAGGACTTCGGCTACCGCCGCGTGACCACGCCTGAGCTCAGCCAGAACTACGTCCAGCGCATTCAGGAAAAGACCGCGCAGGCGGAGAAAGAAGGCAAGGACATCAAGTTCGTCCTGGTCGGCGACTCCATCACGCATTTCTGGGAACAGGCCGGAAGCGAAGTGTACAACGCGAACTTCGCAAAGTATCACCCGCTGGACCTCGGGTTCGCCGGCGACCGCACCCAGAACTGCCTGTACGTGATCGAAAAGACGGACATCTTCTCGAAGATCGATCCGCAGCTCGTGATGCTCCTCATCGGCGTCAACAACTTCGGCTGGAACCAGGGCGGTCCCATTGCGACCGCCGATGGCATCCGCCTCTGCGTCAGGGCGCTGAAGAACAAAGCCCCGAATGCCAAGATCCTGCTCCTCGGCATCTTCCCGTCCGGCAACACGCCCAGCGACCAGAACCGCGCGAAGATTTCCGCCACGAACGAGATCATCAAGAACTTCGCCGACAACGAGACCGTCTTCTACGAGGACCTCGGCCCGAAATTCATGACCAAGGAAGGCATCATCGAACGCGACATCATGGCTGACTTCCTGCATCCGACCGCAAAGGGCTACCAGATCTGGGCAGACGCTATTCGCCCGTATGTCGAGAAATACTGCAAGTAACTGATCATCGCCTGTGCGCGAGCGTCAGCCGCGCACTACTCGACACACTGCGTGTGTGCCGGTGCGCAAGCCCGGCACTACTCGACACACTGTGTGTGAGCACATCCGCAATCAGGATGTGCTCTTTTTTTGTCTGTGGTGAAACTGCGTCTCGGGCGCAAGCGTCAGCCGCACACTACTCGACACACGCGGTGTGGGAGCGAGCGTCGGCCGCGCACTACCGCAGTGGAGGCTTTGCCTCCCGGACGGCGGCGAGGACCTTTTCCAATGCGCCGCGGCTCTTCAACATCACGCCGCAGGCGCGTTCGCCGAGGGCGCGGCGTTTCTCCGGATCGGAAAGCAGGCTGCGCACTGCTCCGGCGAGTTCGTCATCCTTCATGACGCGCAGGACAGCGTCGCCTTTCACGAGGGCGTCCAGCGCCTGGCGGAAATTCTTCAGCTGCGGCCCGCAGATCACGGGCTTGCCCATCGTCGCAGGTTCGATGATGTTCTGCCCCTCGTTGTTCCCCGCCAGGGTCTTGCCCATGATGACGAGGTCCGCGCCCTTGATGAGGCGGGCGAGTTCGCCGGTCGTGTCCGCCAGCAGGACCGCGAATCCCCGCTTGTCGCCGGAATCGTTGCTCCTGCGGTGGTAGCTCAGGCCGCGCTCCCGGATCATTTTCTCGATGTCGCCGCCACGCTCGGCATGGCGCGGCACAAGCGCCAGGCGCAGGGTCGGAAACTCCTTCCGCAGCGCCATGAACGTGTCGAGGATGAGCGGCTCCTCAGGGTTATGCGTGGAGGCCGCCAGCAGGACTGTGATGTCCTTTTCGCCGAAGATGGCTGGAAAATCCGCGCCCGGTCCGGCGGGCGGCGCCTGGTCGAATTTGATATTGCCGCAGACTGATACCCTGCCGTCAATGCCGGGCGCGATGGTCAGCAGGCGTTCCCGGTCCAGTTCGGTCTGGGCGCAGATGCAGTCGAATTTGCGGAGCATCGGGGCGATAAAGAGCCGGAACCGGCGGTATCCGCGGTAGGAATGGTCGGAGATGCGCGTGTTGGCGAGCATCAATTTCGCGCCGGAGCGTTTCGCCGAGGAGATCAGCTGCGGCCAGAGTTCCGTCTCGAAGATCACGAGCTTTTCCGGTCGGATCAGCCGCATCGCCGACCACACGAAGAAACACCAGTCGATGGGGCAGAAGATCACTTTCACGCGCGCCGGATCGGCCTTGTTCCGCGCGATCTCCTGCGCCGTGGTGGTCGTGGTGCTCAGGATGAACTTGCGGTCCGGTTCCGCCTCCGCCCAGGCTTTCAGGAGCGGGAGCGTGAGGTTCGTCTCCCCCACGCTGACGGCATGGAGCCACGTGGCGCCGCGCCATTCCTTCAGCTCGCGGCGTCGTGCCGCGCCGAAGATGCCGAACCGCTCGAAATAGGTCTTCTTGTAGCCCGGGCGCCGGATGTACTTCACGATCAGGCCGGGCAGGAAAAAGAGGAAAACGAGGGGGAAAAAGAGGTTGTATATCAAAAGCATGCGGAGCGCACCGTGTTTGGGTCGTCGGGATCGAAGCGGGAATAATTAATATACAGCCGTTTGACGGAAAAAGCAATCGAAACGGCGGAAAGAGGCGAGGATTCCGGCGGACGGACGTCAGAAACGGAAAAGCGCATCTTCGGGGAACGGCTTGTCGAACGCAGCGCAGAGTTCGCGCAGGTTCGCCTCGGACGACGTGGAGAAGACCGGGATCATCTGGATGCCCGGATAATCCGCCGCGAACCGGATGCAGATCTGCGCCGGAGTCAGCCCGATTTGCTGAGACAGCCCCCGGATCTTCTCCGCCAGCAGCTGTGCGGCGCCGGTGTTGTAGAAAGAATCTTTGAAACGCTCCGCATGCGGGTCGGAGAAGAACCCGTTGGCAAGCACGGTGTTCGCCATCACGGTCATCCCGGTCCTGCGGTGGTAGTCCGCGTAGTTGCGGTTCCACATCGCGATCGTGTCGTCGGGCAACGGGTTCGTGAGACCGACCGCGGGATGGCAGGTGAGCTGGTCGACGCGGAATCCGTCAAAGCCGCGTTCTTTCGCGACGCCGTCCGCCGCGGCGAGACGCTGCACGCGCCAGTTGGACGAGCCGTAATACCGGATCTTGCCCTCGGCGCGCGCTTTCTCGCAGACCTCCAGCAAGTCGGGGATCGGCATCCGGAGGTTGTCGCGATGGAAGAGGTACAGGTCGATGCGGTCGGTGCGGAGCGTGGCGAGGGAAGTCTCCAGGTCTGCCATGAAAGCGGCGGGCGTCACGCGGTCGGCTTTCGTCTCCAGGTCGTAGTGGCAGCCCTTGGAGCAGATCACGAACTTGTCGCGGTTCCCGCGCTTTTTGAAGTAATCGCCAAGGACGCGTTCGCTACGGTGAAGCTCACCCGGGACCCAGTCCGAGTAAACGGACGCAGTATCGACGAAGTTGCCGCCGAGCCCGGCGAAAATGTCCAGCAGGCGGAAGCCCTCCGCCTCGTCCGGCGTTACGCCGAGGTTGACCTGTCCGTAGCAGAGCTGCGAAACATCAAGGTCCGTTCCGTGGATCCGTATGCGGTTCATATTGCTGTTTCTTCCATGAATGAATGAGGGAAAAACGGAGCCCCGATTCCGGCGGAAGCTTCGCTTTTCCCGTGCCCGGGCGAAGCCGGGCACTGTATCCGCGGAGGCCCGGCCTCCTCAGTAGTTGTCGGCCTCGATCTGGAAATAGGCGCGCGGATGGTTGCAGACGGGGCAGACTTCCGGCGGGGTCGTGCCGATGTAGACGTGTCCGCAATTGCGGCATTCCCAGCGGTTTTCGCCCGTGCGGACCCAGATTTCGCCGGTTTCGATATTGGAGAGAAGCTTGCGGTAGCGTTCCTCGTGGCGTTTCTCGATGGCGGCGACACCCTCGAACTGCGCGGCGATATCGTTGAAGCCCTCGGCGCGCGCCTCTTCGGCGAAACGCTTGTACATGTCGGTCCATTCCTCGTGTTCGCCGGCTGCGGCGGCCTTCAGGTTTTCGACCGTGGAGCCGATGCCGCCGAGGTGCTTGAACCACAGCTTGGCGTGCTCTTTCTCATTGTCCGCGGTTTCCAGGAAGAACGCGGCGATCTGCTCGAAGCCTTCCTTCTTGGCTTTGCTGGCGAAATACGTGTATTTGTTGCGGGCCTGGGATTCGCCGGCGAAAGCAAATGCGAGGTTCTTTTCGGTCTTGCTGCCTTTCAGTTCCATGATGGATTAATCCTTTCGGGTTGAGGTATGGTTGAAAATGGGATAAGGGTCCGGTCAGGTGTCATCTGCGGCCGCGCTGGGGCGGCGGGTCCGGCACGAACGGCTTGACCTTATCGACGAGCTGGCGGGAGTTCAGGCCGAGTTCGCTGCAGAGGTCGAGCACGCGGATGAGCTTGCGGTATTTCACGTTCGGGTCGCACTTGATGATGATGGTGGAGTTCGCATCGGCTTTTGCGACGGCCGCCAGGCGTTCACGGAGCCTGGAGACTTCCATCGGGGCGGAGCCGTTGAACGAATAATACAGGCGTTCGTCCTTCAGGACTTCGTTCGGGTCGTCGTGTTCGCCGAGCGAGGCCAGGCGCGCGTCGATCTCGTCGATGTTGTCGCGCGAATACTTGTCGACGTCGATGGTGATGGGGATCAGCGGATCGGCGGGGTTGGAGGACATGTCGGGCGCGGGCAGCTCCACATTGATCATCACTTCCTCGGTGATCGGCTTCTGCGTCACGAGGAAGAAGATGAGGAGCAGGAAGACGACGTCGATCATGCTGGACAGCGGGAAGCTGGCGTCCGGCGGCGGATTGAGCTTGTTCGTTTTTCTCGCCATGGTCAGTCCCCCGTCATTCCTGCATTCCTGCCAGACTGACTTTGTACAGTCCGGTCTTCTTGATGGCGTCAAGCACCTTGGCGCCGTAGTAGTACTGCACCTGGCGGTCGCCGCGGATCACGATGGGGATCGACAGAGGATCGGGCGTCGTCTTCTTCACGTCTTCCAGCAGCGCGGTGAGCTGTGCGGCGGTCATGGCGCGTCCGCCGACGTTCATGGAACCGTCCATGCGGAGGTTGATCGTGATGGTGCGCGGGTCCTGCTTGACGACGGGGCGTCCGTTCGGGGCGTCCGCGAGGAGGACACTCTCATCCTGCATATCCTTGTCGAGCGTGGCGGTCACGATGAAGAAGATGATGAGCAGGAAGACGATGTCGATCATGCTCGAGATCGGCACCGAGGCCGCCTCCTCCGTCATGGGTCTTGTTTTCTTGGACATGTGTGATGCTCCTTTGAGCGAGGTTCACAGGTGCGGTCACTGTTCCTTGACTTCGGAGTTCTTCAGCGTATTGATCAGCTCGTAGGTCATCGCCTCCATCATGAGGATGATCTTGGAGGCGTTGTTCTTGATGAAAGTGAATCCCAGGATGGCGGGGACGGCGATGAAGAGGCCGACCGCGGTGGTGTAGAGCGCGGAGGAGATGGACTGCGCGAGGGCGGCGGTCTGCGCGGCGCCCTTGACCGTGCCGAGGCTGCCGAACGCGGACACCATGCCGGTCACGGTGCCCATCAGGCCGAACATCGGCGCGAGCTGGCCGCAGAGGTTGAGGTAGTTCACGCGCTGCATGAGTTTTTCCGTCTCGATGCTGGCCTGGGACGACACGGAGTCGAGCACCACGTCGTAACCCTCGGTGATGCTGTTGAATCCGGACATCAGGATGTTGGAGAGCGGGCCGGGCGTGGCTTCGCAGGCTTCCATGGCCGCTCCGAGATCGCCCTCGGCGAGCGAATTCTTCACGGTCTCGATCAGGTCGGCGGGCATGATCTTCACCGCGCGGATGCATACGCACGAGTCGATGATCAGCGCCAGCGTGGCAAGGGAGGTCAGGAAGATCATGAGCCAGACGATCAGGTCCATCGCCGTGCCGCCGAAGACGACCGACAGGAAACTGGTGCCGCTCTTCGCCGGTTCCTCTGCGGCGGCCTCCTGGGCATAGGCCGGGATTGCGAGCAGAAGACCCGTGGCCGTGACGGCCATCGCTGCGAGGAACGCGGGGGTGCGTTTAAGTTTCATACGTGAATTCCTTCTATGTTGAGTGATTTGTTTTAATGTTTCGGGGATGCGTGCCTCGGAAAGGCTCAGAGCTGCTTGGCATAATCGCTCTTCGGGTAGTCTTTCTTCAGCATGTCGGCGAAGATCTTCGCGCGGGCGTCATTCAGCACGGTGAGGGTCTGGTACGCGCGGAACGTCGCCTCGGCGGCGCGGCTGGATTTCGGGAAGAGCAGGCTGATCTGCGCGTAGGCGTTGAACGCGTCGCGGCGGTCGTCCTGGGAGTTCGTTTCGGAGGCGCGGGCGGAAAGGATGTCGCCGCGGGCGAAAAGCGCGCTGACGGCGGCGGCGTCCCCGGCGTACATGAGTTTCTTGGAAAGCTCAAGGCCCTTGTCCCACGCCTTGATGTTGGCGTAGAATTTGACCAGAAGCTCGTATGCTGCGCTCAAATCCGCCTCGTTGCGCGGGCTGGTGTTCTGGTAGTCTTTCAGCGTCTCAAGCACCTTGATGGCTTCGGACTGCTTTCCCGCGCCGTCGAGCGCCTCGGCCTGGCGGAGCTTCGAATAGGGTTCCCATCCGAGCGGGCCGAACGACTTCACCGCGGCGGCGAAAGCGGTCGCGGCCTCTTCGTATTTTTTATCTGCGAGGAGCTTGTCCGCTTTGGTGATCTCTTCCGGTTTCGGCACCCATGCCCAGCGGACGCGGTTCTTGCGGATGGAGAGCTTCGGGGAGCCGTCCTTCAGGGATTCCGCATAACGGAAATCGCCGCTCTGCGTGAGTTCGACCAGCGCGGCGCGGATCTCCTCGCCGTCGGTCGTCATGATAACGGGCTTGGCGGAGGTTGTCTGTGCGGAAAGCTGAACGGCCGCCAGCAGAAGCCCTCCGGTGAGGAACGTCATCAGTTTTTTCATCTTGTCACCTCGTTGTATGGATCATGTCCGATTATTGTGCCTGGGATTCCGGCAGGGCGCCGATTTCGGCGGCGTATTTGCCGTTCGGGAAGTGTTTCCGGTATTTTCTGACCATGCGGTCGCGGTCCTCGGTGTTGCCGAGGAGCGCCGCGGTATATGCGGTGCGGTAAATGGCCTGTTCGATCCACTGCTGTGCGGCGGGATCGTTTTCCTCCTCGGAGACCGCCTCATCTTCCGTGTCGCCGGCTTCGGATGCGGCGGGCTCCTCCGCGGCTTCGTCCTCGTCTTCGGGGAAAGCGGTCGCGGCGATGATGCTGAAACAGGCGTAAGCCTTGTTCACTGCGCCGGACTTCAGGAACGATTCGCCGGTCAGGACCTGCGCCTTGTTGTACAGCGCGAAATCGCCGGTCTGGTTCGCACGCACGGAAATCTTCGCCAGTTCGGCGCGGGCGTCTTCGCCGCGCCCCTGAAGATCGCGCACCTCCGCCATGGCGAAATGGAGGTCGTAGAAATACGGCGAATCCTTTTCGAGGATTTCGATCTTTTCGAGTTCTTCCACCGCCTTGTCGTACAGTCCGGCTTTCGCAGCCGCGCGTCCGGCGTCCAGGTGGATGCGCTGTTCCAGGCGGGAAATGGCGGTCCTGGCGGCGGCCCTGTCGTTTTTGAGTTCGGCGGCGCGCTGCTCGGAGAACCAGTCGTCGAGCTTGGGGTCCTGGATCGCCATCACGAGCTGTGTGCACACGTTCAGCGCGATCTTGGCTGCGCGCTGGGAGAGCGACTCGTCGGGGCACTGCGAGAGCGTGGAGGCGATCCAGCGCAGGTTCGTGACGGAGAGGTTCTTTGCCTGTTCGCTGGCGAAAAGCCGTTCGAAGATGTCAAGCGCCCTTGCATAATTCCCGGCGGTATAGAGCGTCCGCGCCAGCACGTACTGGGCATTTTTCGCCTCGGTGGAATCCGGATAGCGGTTGACCAGCGTCGTCAGGATCTTCTGCGCCTCGCTGTCGCGGCCCATGTCCATGTGGATGATGCCGATGCGCATCAGGTACGCGGACGCCAGGGGATCGTCGGGATGCCTGCGGACGAACGATTCGAACTCGGAGATGGCTTTGTCCCATTTCCCGGCGCCGTTGTACAGCCACGGCAGCAGGGAATCCGCCCGGCTGACGACTTTGTCCACCTCGGGCGTTTTCGCCACAGAGGCGTACTTGCCGCCGTCCGCCAGGTCGCGGCGAAGCTCCTGGATGCCTTCCACGGCCTCGTCGTAGATGGACGCCGCCTGCGCCTTGAGCTTGTCGGCCTTTTCGATCATTGCGGGATCCCCAGCCGCCTCGTCGCGGATGGACGCCGCCTGGTCGGCGAGCCTGTCGGCCTCGCGGGACAGCATTTCGGGGATGATCTCCTGCACGACTGCGGCGACTTTCAGGGAGCTGGGACCGAACGCGATGAACTTGCGGAGCACGTTCGCCGCGCCCTCGTAATCGTTCTGCATTGCCAGGCAGTCGGCGTATTTCATATAAGCCTCATCCGTGAGCTCGGGATTGTTGCCGAAATTCTCCATGATGACTTTGTAGGACGCCGCGGCGTTTTCGATTTCCTCCTGCCACTGTTTCCGCAGCGCCGCACGTTCGGCGGGGTCGGAGGACGCATTCAGGCGCGTGCCGATCCGGCTGGCGGCGTTCAGGTGTTCGCGCGCCACGCGGAGCGACACAACGCCGGCATAAGGGTTCAGCAGGTCAATTTCGAGCAGAAGCCTGTAGAGCGTGAGGGCATCGCCCTTGAACTGGGCGGCTTTCGCGGGGTCGGAGGACGCTGTTTCGGACGCCTGCTTCCACAGCACATGTCCTGCGTTCAGGAGTGCGGTCGAAACGAAATCGTCTTTCGGGAGCAGCGAGGCGTAACTGCCCAGGATCACGGCGTTGGTGGAATCGCCCAGGTAGGCGTAGGAAAGGACCAGGCGGTTCACAAGTTCGGAGAGGCCCGGCGTGTACCGGGAAGCCATTCTCTGCAAAATGGGCAGCAGCTCTTCCACCACCAGATTGTACTGGCGGCTGGCGTAATTCTGCTCCGCCCAGGCGGAGACGAGCGTGGACTGGTCTTTCATTTCGGGGGCCTGGACCTTGGAGAACTCGGACTGGTAGGTGCTGCGTTTCTCCGGGTCGATCGCCATCGCGCTTTCCGTGACCTGCTTGAAATCCTTATAGGCAGCCGGCGCGTCCTTGAACTGCGGATAGTATTTCACGAGCTTGCCGAGATATTTGAACGCACGGCGGTAATAGGTCACGGCCTGTTTCTTCAGGTCCGCCTCTTTTCTGGAATCGCCTTTCGCTTTCGCCTCGGCAGCGTCAGCTTCCGCCTGTTCCGCCAGCGCCATATAGGAACGCCCGGTCCAGAACTTCGCATCCGCCGAGGGGGATTCGCTCTTCTTGCCGTCTTTTTCCAGCGCCTCGTCCGAAGCCTCGAAGAGGTCGGGATACCGCCGCACCTCCACGCCCGCTTCCTCGTATTCGCCGAGGAGGTAGAAACACCGCAGGATCTGGGCTGTGGCATAGGCGGTCAGCATATCCTGCCCGCCCCACTGGATCTCGTGGAAATCGACCGCGGCGGAAAGGACAGCCGTCTGCCAGTCGTTCGGGTCTGTCCTGCGGAGGCGTGCCTTGTCGTTGGGACTCCACTTGTCGCGGTTTTTGACCTCGCCGGAAGTCTTTTTGCGGGCGAGCTCCATCTCCTCGATCTTCATGATCCTGTCCAGGTCCATGCCGAGGATTTCGCCGAGCTGCTTGTATGCCTCGACGCGCGCCTGCTGGTTGCCGATGTTTCCGGGATTGTCCACGACGGCTTTCGTAAGCTCGGCGGTGCGTTTCTGCAGGCGCGTCAGGTCGGTCTGCTTGGTCCTGTCCTTCATCAGCTCGGAGATACGGCGCTGGTATGCGGATTTCTCGCGCAGTTCGGCGCGGCGGTTGTTCTCCGCCGTGGTCAGCTGGAGCAGGGCTTTCGTATACTGGGCGGCGCGCTTGTCGGACGTGGTGCCGCGCGTCCAGTCCATGAGGGTGGATGCGTCGTTTTCGCGGCCCTCCTGATAGTAGATGTTCAGCAGGGCGGTCAACGGCCGTTCGTAGTCGGTAGGGTCGATCTTCTCTTTCTGAAGATGGCGGTAAAGTTCTTCCAGCGGCTTCATCGCCTTCTGGTTGTCTTTCTTCAGGAAATAGTACACGCCGAGGGTCCCGAGCGACTGGTAGTATGCCGGATCGGTCTTCGGGATCCCGTCGATGATCTTCTGCGCTTCCTCGTTCTTGCCCGAATTCAGGTAGGTTTCCGCCAGCTGGACGCGATAGAAATTCGCCATGTCCTTGTTCTTATTGTCCGCCAGGCGTTCCTGGAGGAAACGCGTGGAAAAATCGTACATTCCAAGGGAATTGAGCTCGCGCGAGTAAGCCATGTCACGTCTCACCGCGCCCGACTGCGCGAATCCCGCGGCGCCCGGCACGATCAATATCGCCAGTATCGCAAACCAACTGAATCTGTTCAGCATAAAAACTCCGGCCGTTTCGTTTCGATTCTCAATAAAAGACGGAACCTGAAAAAACAATCATCTTATTATACTACTGCTTTTAAAGAATGTCAAGCGTATTTTGTCAGGCTTTTTGCCCAAATTGAAAGACTTTCGTCGCGGGCGCCGGCTATGATTACGACATCTCCGCGCTTTACGGCGGTTTCCAGATAGTTTCCGCAGTCCATGCGGTCGTCGAAAACTTTCACGGCGCCGGCGCGTTTCCCCAGCACGGTCCGGCACGTTCCGGCGACCTCGGCGCTCGTCGGGCTGAACGACGCGGTCCCGCCGGCATAGTAGACCGGCAGGAAGATGAACTCGTCGTCCGGGCGGAGAAGCCCGGGCAATGCGGCGGCGAGGGCTTCGCGCATGAAACGCAGCGGAGAAAAGCCATGAGGCTGGAACACGGTCACGACGCGCCCCCCGGGCGTGAGTTCCTGCGCCGCACGGATGCACGACTCCAGCTTCTCCACGTTGTGCGCATAATCGTCGATGACCTGCGCGCCGTTCGCCATGACGCCCGCGCGGTCGAACCGCCGCGCCACGCCGCCGAATTCCGAAACGGCGCGCAGCGCATCCATCGCGTCATATCCGCGCGAGGTCAGCACGGTATGCACCGCCAGGGCGTTCACGGCATTGTGCCGCCCCGGCATCGGCAGGCGGATTTCCGGCAGGCCGTTGAACGAACACCATGCAGCGCCGTCCGCCACGCGGTACGACTCCAGCCGCAGGACCCGCCGCCCGGCGTACGATATCGGCGCATCCGGATCGCCGCTGAACAGCAGGAGCATTCTTGTTGCAGGAAATTTCTCCGCGCCGATTTCCCGGAACGCCTCCAGCTCCATCACGGCGCACTTCCGCGCGGACAGGGCGAAAGCCAAAAAGACCTCTGCAAGCTCCTCCCTCGAATAATGGTCCGTGCCGATATTCATGATGAGCGCGGCGTCCGGCACATAGTTCAGCAGGCTTTTGTCGCTCTCGTCTGCCTCGATCACGAAATCGTGCCCGAATCCGCGGCGGTAATTCCCTGCCGCCCCGCCCTCGCGGAACCGCTTCACATAGCCGCCTGAAAGCATCCCCGGATCGCCGCCGAGGCGGTCGAGGGCGTCCGCCAGCCAGGCGCTCACGGTCGTTTTCCCGCAGGTGCCCGTCACCGCGATGGTAAACCGCCCGCGCAATGCGCCGATCCCAAGCGAGAGCGCTTCGCTGCGATGGAGCCGGCGCGTCCCCTTTGGCGCACATTTGAAGTCCGGATTGTCCTCTTCGATCGCGGTCGAAAAAACGATCGCATCCGGCGCATATCCGTCCGCATAGGCTGAGCCATCCTGCGGGAAAAGTTTCACGCCGCAGCGCCGCAGCGCCTCGAAAATGCGTTCGTTCTCCGGATGGCCGAGCGCGCGGTCGCTGCCGGTCACGGTGCATCCGAGGTCAACGAACATCTGCGCCAGGCCGCTCATGCCGATCCCGCCGACGCCGACGAAGTGAATGGAGTGCGGAACTCCTGTATCGGGACGTGCTATGCCGTTCGATTCTGATGCCATAAGTCATCACCTCTCCGAATTCGTGATTCAAGTTCAGAAAACAATAGCATCATCCGGCTGAAATTGCAACTTCCAGCACAGGAAAAAACGGCGAAAAAAACAGGACCGGAAAAAGTTTTCCGATCCTGTGGCGTTTCTTAACGGACGGAACGTCCGGTTTGCGCGAGGCGTCAGACCAGCGCGGTCTCCTCGGGGAACCCGAACCGGATGTTGAAATCCTGCACGGCCTGCCCCGACGCGCCTTTGGTGAGGTTGTCGATGCAGGAGAAAAGCAGGAGCTTTCCGGTGTGGGAATCCAGCTTGAAGCCGATTTCGCAGCAGTTCGTGAGCGTGACGTGCTTCGTGTCCGGGAGTTTTCCGGCGGGAAGCACACGCACGAACCGTTCGTTCCCGTACGCTTTCGCGAACGCGTCCGCGACGGCTTCCTCGGTGCAGCCTTCGGCGGCGTCCAGGATGATGGTGGACTGAATGCCGCGGTTGGTCGGCACGAGGTGCGGGATGAAGTTCATATTGAGCGACGGGAGCCCGGCGGCGACAGCCAGTTCCTGCTCGATCTCGGGCAGATGACGGTGGCCGGACACACCATAGGCGCGCACGCTCTCGTTGCATTCCGGGAAGATGTACGGCAGGTCGACCTTGCGGCCGGCACCCGTCACGCCGCTCATGCTGCACGCCACAATACCCTCCGGCGAAGCCAGTTTGGCAGCCAGGATCGCGGTGGTCGGGAGCAGGATGCTCGTGACATAGCAACCCGGGCACGCGATCAGCTTCGCGGTGCGGATCTGTTCGCGGTAGCGTTCGGGGAGGCCGTACACGGCGTTGGAAAGCAGGCCGGGCGCGGGATGGTCGATCTTGTAGTACTTCTTGTACTGCTCCAGCGAGCGCAGACGGAAATCCGCGCTGATGTCGATGACCGTGAGCCCGGCTTTCACGAACGGCTCGGCGAATTCATGCGCGAGGCCGTGGGGAAGCGCCAGGAAAGCGGCGTCGCAGCCGTTGACGATCGCCTCGGCGTCCGGCATGGAGAAATGCAGGCCGGTCCCGGCGAGACGGGGGAAGATTTCCGCGATGTCCTTGCCCGCGTTCTGGCGGGACGTAATCACGCGGATATCGGCATAGGGATGACGGGAAAGCAGGCGGAGAAGCTCTTCGCCTGCATATCCCGCGGCGCCGACGATCGCGACGCGTACTTTGTCCATTGCTCCTGTCTCCAATTAGCGTTTGGAGAACTGGAAGCGTCTGCGCGCGCCCGGCTGACCGGGTTTCTTGCGTTCCTTGACTCTGGAGTCGCGCGTCAGCATGCCGCTGCTCTTCAGAACGGACTTGTAGTTTTCGTCCGCGATGACGAGGGCGCGGGCGATGCCGTGGCGGATGGCGCCGGCCTGGCCGGCCTTGCCGCCGCCGACGACGGACGCGTCGATGTCATACGCCTCGGCTGCGCCGGAGACGTTCAGGGGCTGCATCACATAGCCGCGGAGAGCTTCGGTCTCGAAATATTCTTCGAACTTCTGGCCGTTCACGGTGATCTTGCCGCTGCCTGCGTCGATGCGGACGCGGGCGCTGGCGCATTTTCTACGGCCGGTGGCGGCGATGGCGTTCTTCTTATCCATATCTCAATGCTCCATTATTTCGCGGGTTCGGGTTTCTGGGCCGCGTGCGGATGCTCCGCACCGACGTACACTTTCAGCTTCGCGTACTGGGCGCGGCCGAGGCGTCCCTTGGGCATCATGCCCCAGACGGCCTCGCGGACCAGACGGTCGGCATGCTTCGCGCGGATCTGTTCCGGCGTTTCGATTCTCTGGCCGCTGCGGTAGCCCGTCCAGCGGATGTACTGCTTGCGGGTTTCCTTGCTGCCCGTGAGCACGGCCTTGCCGGCATTGATTACGACGACAAATGCGCCGGTGTCGACATGGGGAGTATAGGTCGGTTTGTCTTTGCCGCGCAGGGCGTTCGCGATCTTCACGGCAAGTCTTCCAAGCGGTTCGCCCGCGGCGTCGAACAGCACGAATTTGCGTTCGATTTCGCCAGTCTTGGCCAAATAGGTTTTCATTTCAGGATTGCTCCTTGTTCAGTTCAGTTTCAGTTCAGTTTGTATAACCAAAAAAGAGAAAAAAGGGCGTTCCGGAACTGCCAGATCCCGGGACTTTCCTGACGTCGTATTCGGGATATACCACATCGGAATCAATTACTATACATCCGTTTCCCGTTTTTTTCAAGGCGTTTCCGCATTTTTCCGCGAACTTTCCTGCGAATCAGCCCCAGCCGAGCAGGATTCGGGTTTCATTCCTCCTCTGTCGCTCCTATTGGCAGAGCCATGATCGGAAGAACACGATGCATACTGCAAACATATTTGCATCGGTCCTGTCGGAATTTCATACTATTAATATACCATGTACCGATGCCTTTTGCAAACGCATTAACCAAATATCGCCCCCTTATGGCTTTCCCCAAGACGGCTGTCGCCCCCTTACCGCTTGATTTGCTTCTTCTTGAGACAAAGCACTCCATTTCCGCCTTCGACGATAATCCATCCGGAAGGTAATGACACCGGCTCCGCGGAGAAGCTGGTTCGGGCGCAGCGGACAGGCCCAGGTCCTGATGCCGCCATTCATCCTCCAGCTCTGCCCCGATCCCGTGAAACGATGCCGGCAACAAATCATGGCTGGCACCAACACAGGCACGCCCGCAGACAGGAAAGCATTCCGCCGTGCTTCGGCTTCCTTTCCTTTCATCTGGAAACATAAACTTTTTTCGGAATATTTTCGCAAATGGGCTTGAAAAAGTCCGGACAGGGTGTATATTAAATTTCATCCCAAGTGGCGGGGTAGCTCAGTTGGTAGAGCAACGGATTGAAAATCCGTGTGTCACCAGTTCGATCCTGGTCCTTGCCACCATTCGATTCTTCAAGCCCGATGGATTCCACCGGGCTTTTTTCGTATCTTCCCCTCAAAAATGAGCTCAAAATCTGCTAACCGGTTCATCCGGCATCCCCCTTTCTGACTCCCTGTCGGGTCCGGAAAGCGCCAATCTGCTAAGATTTCGAGGGCTGGTTTAGCAGTTTTGTGGTAGCCGCGAGAGCCGATTTGAGGGGGAAAATCGGGGCAGTTTGACTGGAAATAATGCAAACGAAGGTGCATTATGCGATTTTTGATTTCTAAAAACACGGATTTGAGGCGAAATACTCACGATTCTAATGATTATGAGCTTTATTTTTGAACTCAAATCCGAAATCGTGGCAATCTTTTTCCGGAGTATCTTGTCATAAGACAGAGCCTTGCCCCACGGCAATGGTCGATAAAACAGGCTTTTGGACGGTTTTTTGATGACCGTGACACAAAATTGAGGGGAAAATTCCATGCTTTAAATATCCGTACACAAAAAATGCACATCATTCCGTAGGGCAACTGGTGACACGGTATCAGTGACACGACGGCAAGGGGCTCCCTGCCGCCCGTGACAGGACGGCGGGGAAGAGCTACGGTTGAGTGGATGGATTATTTCTCCTCAGATTGTTTCAGAAACGGCGATATATTTCCCGTCCGATCCAGTACAGCGCCTCGGCGGGCAGGCATACCACATCCAGAAGGAAAGCTCCGCCAACAAGGAATAATCCGCCTTTCACGCCGTGTTCTCTTGTTTCTTCTTTTGCGATGGCAAAGAATTCGTCCTCGAACGGCGGATGATAAATCCCATTGCGCTGGGAGGTCAGCATCACATAGCGATCGCCCTCTTTCCGGTAGGGAAAAACGAGAATCAAGTTCGCCTCCAATGATGTGCGGTTTGGGGTGATTTTGATCCCGTCCCTCGGGAGGATCATCAGATAAAACGCCCGGTTCAGGAGAGGCAAATCCTCGGGCCGGAGCTTCATCTGAATCACGTCGTCGGGGTGGAGGGCAAGGCCGTTGGCCAATGGGGCGGATTCATCCATGAGGGTGCCGTCCGCGTTGAGACGTTCCAGCGGGACCCAGATTTCGATCATCGGGGTCGGGACAGCGGTGTGCATTTCATACGGTGGATGATCGGGGCTCACGTCGACCGCGATTTCGAAGCGGAACATTCCGTCCGGGACGGGGTCCATCGGAATCCGTTTCTCAAAATGCGTTCCTTCCGAACGCCTGGTATAGTTTCCCAAGGGATCTTGACGATAGATTCCCAACACGGAAGAATACACGATCTCGCGGCCATCGGGAGACAGCCCGAAATGACGATCGTCAAGTTTTGCTTGTCGGGGGCAATTATAATCTAGCGCACGCGTTGTACAACATCCGCCGAAAAAGCAGACAATGACAAGAGAAATGCCGAGATATCCGAGGAACACGATCAGGCACGACCGGAACCGCTTTCGTTTCGGTTTTACTTCACTGCCGAGAGGTTGTTTCATGTTATTTCTCCTGTGGAATTGGTGTTGCTGATTCCGGTTCGGTAGCAGGTCGGTTACTTTCACGTTGTTGCTGATGGAGGGGTTGAGGAATCACAACTTTATTATACCACGCCCCAGGCAAAAAAACAAGAGGAAAATGCCGGAAATGCAAGGGAAAAACGCCGGGAATCATTGACCGCATCAACCGCCGACTTCCTGCCCGGAGCCTGCCGGACGACGGCGGCGTCCGGCTCTGACTGCTTTCTCGCAGGGGCAGCCTTTGAAGGCGTTTCTCCCGAGCTTCACGCCATTGGGAAGCACCACCGATTTCAGTCTC